>Ga0307378_10000286_pt1 | contig 93864 bp, 75 predicted proteins | sample UN1MG_FD_202238 | JGI IMG/M metagenome (GOLD analysis project Ga0307378, IMG submission 202238) | Soil microbial communities from Risofladan, Vaasa, Finland - UN-1 | ecosystem: Environmental > Terrestrial > Soil > Coastal area > Acid sulfate soil | place: Finland: Risofladan, Vaasa | collected...
AGCACGAATAGCAGGATGGGCCGCCAACCAGCCGAACTTCTCGGAAACCGATGCCTATGACATAAAAGCCAGAAGCCCACAAAAAAATTGATTATAACCGTTGACGGATGACCTCATAGCAGCCCCGTCCTCCGGGCGGGGGTGCAAACGTGAGGAACGCTCCATTCAATCCCTTCGCCGACACGGCGACCCCCTCCCATTAATCCTTAATCATTCATCCTTAATCATTTCCAAGCCTCGCGCCATTAAGAGCTTATCCGAATGATCGGGTCGTTATGAGGACGAGCGAAAAGTTCGAGGCCAAGGCGGCAGGCCAAAAAGGCTCGGAGGCGTGGTTTACGCCACGTTGAGAACGTTTTTGGCCGACAACGCAGGCATCGGGCTTTGCAGCCGGCCGCAATAGATCGGATTATTTGGATACGCTCTAACGAGACCTTCCTCCCCGCAAGGGACTTCCGATATCCCTATATGGCATAACAATAGGCCCCGCTGTTAGCCCCCGGCACCGCCCGGGGTCCCCTTGACCCCGTAATTTATTGCGCGGCTTATTTACTTTTTTTCCTTGCCTTTTGCCTCCTTTTCTGCTATCCTTGCCCCTGAATGCGACGCACCTGGGAGCGGTAACAACACGAGATAGGCTTCACGAGACTTGTCCGACGAAGGCGGATACGAGATACGAAATTCTTTGCCGGGAATTGCGGCCCTTATTGGTTGAAGGAGATGGACATGAAAAATATTCATGTGACAAACCGTTTTGTGGTTATAGCCGTCATTAATTTAGTGGCCACCTGTATTGGTGCTGAGAACATACCATCAGCATCCACCTTGTTAGATAGGTACACCCAGGCGCTCGACTCAACTTCAAGCTTTATAGAACATTATGAAAAAACTACTGAAGCTAGGAGCAGTAGAGGTTCAAGTAAACAAAAGTTTTATTCTCGCGGACAACTTCGATATGACAAACAACGGATATATGAGTACGAATATCGTTGGGGACATTGGGCATCTATGACTGTTACTGAGGACAAACCACACTACATCATCGGTGTTGTCAACAGCGAAATGAAGTACCAAAATACCATTGCGAGGGTTGGAAAGGGACCGGGAAAAATCTTATGGCGCCCACGTCCACAAGATCTGAACATAACTCTGGCGGCACATTTTGGGCTTTCGTATATAGGAGGATATATTGGCAGTTATGATGAACGACTGGATGCAATACTTCGCAAAGCAAATCGCATTTCGGTACGCCGAAGAACCGAAAGAGTCGGAGATTCTAAGTGCTTCGTGATCGTGGCGGATACAAAGTATGGACGATACACAATCTGGCTGGATACGGAACATGGTCTTCATCCGGCAAAAGTGCTGTACAAAGGCGGTGAAGGTGATTATTGTTATAACCATTTAATGGCTAAGGGGGATACCGCATATGAATACCTAAAAAATGTTCGCTTTGAAAAAATCGATGGCCTCTGGGTGCCTATGGAAGCGGATTCAGGCCAGGATATACGCACCGCACAGGGACATTTTTCAAAAGGTAACTGGCACTACAAGCGGACAAAGATTGTATTGAATCCAGACCATGACAAGTTGGGTTCTTTTGATGATCCGTTAGAGAATCCGGCCCAGGATCCGGAACTTGTGAATGGAACGCGCCTAGACCTCGTTCCCGGAATACGACATATATGGCGTAACGGAAAAGCGGTACCGGATGCGGACAATTAAAGGGGGCAGACACCTTTTTTCGGCCCTGTTAAAATACCCCCCTGTTTGCCTGCCCCTCGCGGGGCTTGCCCCTTCCCTTGAGGGGCGGCAAATGCCCGGAGGCCGCCTTGGCAGGTCACGAGCTTGCCCGCCACGCCGCTTGTCCGCCGTAGGTGGACTGCTCTGGGTCAATTATCACCACCCACAGGCCCGCCGGCGGCGGGTTTAGCCGTCGCCGTTGGCACTGCGGTCGCCCTTCGGGCTCCCTAAGTGCCACCGGCCTTAACCCTCGGCGATGAATCCACCTTAAAAACGCCGGTTTTCTGTCTTGACAAGGGGTAGGCGTACATACAGTTAACCAAGAACCCTATAAACATCCCTGTTTATGGAGTCTTCGTTGGCGAACGAAATGAGCAGGTCACATTATATGTTATTCATTTAAACGACGTACGCGAATCATACAAATTACGGTTTTCTAACGTTTTTCGTTGGATTAGTTATGCTTCTTTAACTGGAGATACAATCTGTTGTGTGGGAAATCGAACACTACCACTGAGTGTCGCTCTAAAAAGTCCATACCCAAACTCGAGTGTTGCTGTTCGAATAATCCTATATTCTTATACCTCAATCCTTCAATAGAAAGGTCCGCTGCAATCGCTCTCAGAGGATTTCTACCAGAAGGAACTTCTACATATGCATCTAATAACACCGCACCTTCCTCTAAAAGAACCTCTTCAAATATCCGGTCCTGCAAAAAACCGCTGGCTGGCAGACCTGTATCAATCATAAATTCGACATTGATATCATCAAATATTCTTGCACGGACGTGAGGTATTATATTTCCATATTTATAGAATAGACTGATCTGATGTCCCAAGGGCAATTTCTGTCCTTCTGCAATTTCAAGAAAAGTAATTTTGCCTTCGTCAAAGTCAAGTTGAATGGTAAAATACTTCAACACGCTCATTCCTACAATCCCTTTGTAATCACTCTTAAAGTCAAATTGTTTCAAATCTTTACAACCTACGTCACCAATAATATTAATTGACCCCATTCTAAGCACTTTTGGTCCTTCAAATAGATCAAGTTGCGATCTCTCTGGGCCAAAAATGGAACTCCCTTCTCCTTCTGTTACCTGCTTTCCCAAATCATGTTTGAGTGAAATATCCAATATTACATGACTACAGCCGGTATCAAGAACAAATTTGTAATTTTCACCATTAACATTAACAGGAAGTAAAATACTACCTCCCTCTATATCAATCGGAAATTCATCTACAACTCTATGATATATTCCGTTGCCATCTTTTACCGTGGACAGTTGTTTACTGTCTTGCTTGCTTGGTACATTGACCACTGCATCTCTTTTCTTAAGCTTAGCCGTAAATATATTTCGTTTCACAAATAACGCTATCCCTGCAAAAACGCACAAAAAACCTGCTAAGGCAAGCAATCCAAATAATAGCATTTTCCTATTTCCCGAACACATAGTAAAATATATTAACGAAGCAATCATTAAATACAATGATCAAACTACTCACACTTAAACGCACCCTTCTGCCTTCCCCATGAATCCTATCGCTCCCGAATCTTTAACGCTCAACCATTTGCACTTCGCTGCCTGTTATGCTCGTAGTCCTTTTGATTAATCAAAAGGACTACGAGAGCAGAACAACCTTGCCGAATATCCAAACCACTCCCTCCCTTTGGCGGGCCATCCCTGCGAAGGCAGGGACGCAACAACTTACCCCATCTACCCGTCTACCAATCTACGCATCTACTCTCTTCCAGATGCCAGCGACCAGCGACCAACCCCGATCCACGTTTACCCGCCGCCGGAGCATTCGGCGGGTTTTTCTCTAAACCCGCCCTTTTTGATTCTTGCGTCGCAGTTTTCCTCTCCACAGGATGCCTTACGGCATTTGCACTTTGATTTTTGCTTTTCTCTTTACTTTCCCCCCAAAATCTTGTATAATACCCCGGTTTGCCCCCCTTAGGGGCAGAAGGCATAGCGGATGATACGCGTGAATTCAGCCAACCCAGCCCGATATACGCAATACGATTCACGAGACTTGTCCGCCGAAGGCGGATGCGAGATACGACCCGCCGCCAACTGTCAAACCCGGCAACCTTGCCGCCCGCCATCCAAATTACCCATCCCGCCCGAAGGGCCTCCACAGTTTTGCATTTTACATTTTGATCTTTGCATTTTCCGTTACAAGTGTCGAATATCCTCTACAAATCGCCCCCTTTTTTGTACAAACGAACCCAATTTCCAAAACAGCACAAATCGCCGCAACCCCAGTTCTCACAAAGGCTTACGACAAATATCCTCGATTTCGCATCACCAAAAACGAACCCAAACAAACCCAAACAAACCCGAAGCAAACCCAAACGAACCCAATTTGCCAAAAACCCAAAAACCAACGCAACCTTTGTTTTCACAAAGGGTTATAGAAATGGAAGCCCCTTCGCACTCGCAAAAACGAACCCAAACAAACCCAATTTTTGTACCATTGCTTACGTTAATTGTTTATAACTGCCTCCAAACGCCGAGAATTTGTTAGGCAATTTTCTGTATGGGTATGACTAACACTGCTTTTCAGAAGTGTATCAACCCCGATTGCGGGGCCGAGTTCGACTGCGACCAGGTGCTGTTCAAGTGTCCCTCCTGCGGCGAGCTGCTGGATACGAGATACAATTGGGACAAAATGGAGGTCCCCGGCAAGCTGAGCGACTTCGGCAAACGCTGGGGCCAAAGGAGCAACCGGCTGGATTTTTCGGGCGTGTGGCGCTTCAGAGAGCTGCTCAATTTCTGTCAGGACAAATACAAGGTAAGCATAGGTGAAGGCCAGACAATCCTCGAGCAGAATTGCGCTGTTGCCGAACACGTTGGGATGCGTCCCGATTGTCTGTATCTGCAGTACGAGGGCCTCAATCCTTCAGGCTCGTTCAAAGACAATGGTATGGCGGCAGCTTTCAGCCATGCCAAGATGGTTGGCGCAACTTCGTGTGCGTGCGCTTCGACCGGCAACACTTCCGCATCAATGGCTCTATACGCCCATAGCTGCGGACTGAAGAGCACGGTCTTTATCGGCTCCGGGCGAATCGCCTTCGGCAAACTGAGCCAGGCGATGGATTACGGTGCGCAAACCATTCAAATACACGGCGACTTCGATGACTGCATGCGCCAGGTTCAGGCCGTCTGTACAAGACTCGGATTGTACCTGCTCAACTCGCTGAACCCTTTCCGCCTCGAAGGTCAGAAGACCATAATGTATCGAATCATCGAACAAATGGGCTGGGAGGTGCCCGACTGGATAGTCGTTCCGGGCGGCAACCTCGGCAACTCCAGTGCATTCGGCAAGGCATTCTATGAGTTAAAACAATTGGGGCTGATAAAGCGTATACCGCGAATGGCCATAATAAACGCGACCGGCGCCGACACTCTGACCCACCTGGTCAACAGCAAAAAGCTCGTTTGGAATGAGGGCAGGGTTGACCAGCAGGTTATAGACGACTACTACGCCGATTTGACCACTCGCAGCTTCTCTCCTCATACCTGCGCTTCGGCGATTGAGATTTCTCGGCCGGTCAATCTGAAGAAGTGCCTGCGGGCAATCTCCATCTGTGACGGGTTGGTCCGAGCGGTCTCGGACGAAGAGATTTGCGACGCCAAGGCCATCGTGGGCAAGTACGGGCTCGGCTGCGAGCCGGCCTCGGCCGCGTCAATAGCAGGCTTGAAACTCCTCAGGGCCGAGGGCGTCGTCGGCGCCGATGAACGGGTCGCCTGCGTGCTTACGGGGCACCCGCTCAAGGACCCAAACCTGACCGTCAACTACCACAAGGAAAAGCAGGGGCAGTTCAGCAATCCTCCCATAGAGGCGCCAAACGACCTCGAGGAACTAATCAGGCTCGTGAAATGACATCAGGTGTGAAACGAAAGGCAACATGCAACTGGCGCCTTACGGACAAAATTCTGTGTTTTTTGACCCCTCTCATGTCACTGACATTACGTTTCATCCGCCTCGTTGATTTCTTCAATGAATATGTGCCGGATACAAAGGTCAGTGAGGCTGATATGTGAATTGTGTATCCTTCGGACGAAAGCCACGACAATCGGGACTCTACAATTGTCCATAATGCACCAGCTTTATGCGGGCATCCTTGAAAAGCTCTTTTGCTCTCTGGTCGCACAAGGCGTCAAGTTCCATCTTCCGCTGGGCCACCAGAGTGGTGTTCGCGGGGTCGAGACCTTCGGCAAAGCCGGGGTGGGTCATGATTTCGACGGTGCGTGCCGAATTGTATAGGGTGACGGCCCGGAAGAAGTTCACATCCATCCTTCCGACGTGCGAGATTCCCAGAGTGGCATCGGTTTTTATGAAGTCGCCGTTCTGCAGCCGGTTCATTCCGGCGAGGGCACGGATAAAAGCGGCTTTGTTTTTCCCGCCTTCGGCGGGCAGCGGCCACGGTATCTTGGAAACCTCAGCCGGTTCCATCGCGAAGCGTATCGCCGGGATATCAAAACGTCGTGCCAACTGACATACTATCGAGAACAGAGGGGGAAAAGTGTGGAAGTGTTTATGGGAATCCAGATGAGTGGGTCTTATGCCCCTGTCAATAACCCATTGAATCTGTGCGGCCAGCTCGGTCCTTATGGCATTTCTGCTTTTCGGTCCCGCCAGGGACAGAAAAGCCAGCTTGGGGCAGGAACAGGCAAATTCGCCGTCGCCGTTGAGCAGAGGCCGGACCGTATCCAACGGCGACAAAGGCCGACCATTGGTCAGATTAAGATGGACTCCAACGCCGAGCGCGGGCAGTTGCTTTGCCATTTCGACTGCTTGAGCGGCGGCGGGCATATTGGCCATGATGGTGGCACTGGTGAGTATCCCGTCACTGTGGGCCTGCGCAACGGCCCTATTGACGCCTGTGCAAAGGCCGAAGTCGTCGGCATTCACTACGATCCGTTTGTCCATCCGCGCAAGTTTATGCACGCCGCAGAGCAAGGTCAATCAGATTATTTCGGGTGACATTTGCATACCTCGCAGTGCGGATACCACAAAGCCGGCGGTGAGTGTGAGGGCGCCGAGGGCGTGGAGCAGAATTGTGAGCTGATTGGCACGATATTGTCCGGCGGTAGTAAGGTCGCTCTGGTTTGCGGCCTTTATGGCAATAATCGCCAGAGGGAAAGTAAACAGGTAAAACAATCCGGCAAAGAACATCACCGGATAGAATAGAACGGCCGCCAGCGCCAGAATATAGCCGGCTGTCAGTACGAGCCGGTAAATCCATACTGATGGCGTGACGCCAAGAAGGACAACAAGGGTTTTCTTTTGTACGGCGCCGTCGGCGAGGCGGTCCGGAAATTCGTTCACGAAGATTACGAGGAAGATGAGTACGCCGACAATGGCGCCGGGCAGTATAGGCAAAGTGTCAATTTGTTCGGTCTGTAAATAGTAGGTGCCGTATACGGGGAGAAGGCCGAACAGAAAGGCAATGACGATCTCGCCGACGCCGCGGTAGCCGAGCCTGACCGGCGGTGCGGTGTAGAAAAAGCCGCCGAGCAGGCCGGCAATGCCGAGCACCAATATGAAGAGGCTTTGCGTAAGCAATACGATCAAAAGGCCGAACACCGCCGCGACAGTCAAGGCGAGCAGGGATGCCAAGAGAACTGACTTTGGAGAGAGAATGCCTTTCTGGATGTATCGGCTGCCTCCGGAGAATGGGGTGGGGTTTTTGTTGGCCCAGTCGTTGCCGGAGAGGTGATCGAAGTAGTCATTAGCCATGTTGGCGCCGGCGTGCAAGGCCATTATTGCCAGCAATGCGAGGATGAACAGGACGGGCGAGAAGGTGCCGGCAGCTGCATAGCCGAGGGCCGAGCCAACCAGAACGGGTGCGGCACTGGCGGTGAGAAACTTCGGCCTCGAGGCAAGAAAAAGAGTACTGACTTTCAAAGCTTTACGTTCGGTTTTCATGGCTTTGATTTTAGCCGTGAACTGTTTGGATTGCATGTCTTTTTGGGGGCTCGGTGGGTTTTTGGCTGAAAAGTGGGGGTTTGTCCCGGCTTCGCATCCCCGGCTTCGTACAGGACTTCGCCGCGGCAAGCAAGCTTCGCCGCGATAAATTGGGTTCGTTCCGGCTTCGCATCCCGGCTTCGTAGAGTACTTCGCTGCGGCAGGCAAGCTTCGCCGCGATAAATTGGGTTTGTTTGGGTTCGTTTTGGCTTTGGGGGCCCCTGACGAGCGAAAAATTGGGTTTGCTTTGGGTTCGATTGGGTTCGTTTGGGTTCGTTTTCGGGTCCCGCCGGAGGGTCTTCATTTCCGTAATCCTTTGTGGGGACTGAGGTTGTGTCGATTTTGGGTGTTTTCGAAATTGGGTTTGTTTTGCATAATTTGCTGATAAATTCGTACGTAATCCTTCGTACATTTTCACTTTCGGGGCAGGATTCCTGGGGTTTAGGCGGCTTGTAATTCGTGACTCGTGGCTGGTGGCTCGTGACTCGTAATGACTTGGCAAGATGGGCGGTCCCGGTGAGATAGGTGCCTTATAGGCAGGTAAGTAACTGGATTCTCGATTCTTGATACTCGATGCTCGTAAGTGGTTCATTGGTAATTGGTTACTGAACATTCGCTAATTCTCATTCCATGACGATTATATTTTGCGTGTATCTGCTGATACGAAAACGTGCGGGTCTCCGCTATCCCCGCCAGAAAGACGGCGGGCAAGTCTTGCGCCCCTCATGGGGGCAAATCGGGGGGTATTATACACGATTTTGGGCTGGAAGTAAAGGAAAATTTGTTCGTGGATCGTGGTTCGGGAGATGCTGGGTCCCTGCCTTCGCAGGAACAGGGGGGTATTTTAACATAGTTTTGAGCAAAAGTCAACAGAAAAAAGCTAAAAATGCACCTTTTATGGTCATGCTGCCCGTTGGTCGAGGGCTTCTACCCATCGCAGAAGTTGCTCAGAATTCAGCGGAACGATCAGCATTGACTGAACTTATCAATTAGCTCGACGAGTTCTCTCATCTCGGGATCAATATCTGCAACCACAAATGAATCCACGATCAGCGTGGGGGTTATGGTGATTGCACAACTTTCTTGAAGGTGTGAGTTGAGAGAAGCGAGCGCGTCTTTACCGGGAACCATAAGAAGGCGTCGCTCAAGAGAACCCCACATCTCATCGTATTCGGACATGAGCCGTTCTGTAATCGTCTCGTCGGAAATATGCCTATCTCGTGACTTCTCGAACGGCTTTCGTCGCTCCAGATATTGTGCTTGTATCCTGTGCCGCATGGGACAGGTTAGTCTGTCGAGGAGAACACAAACATCTTCTGAGAACTCCTTCCTCTGTCCCGTCCGTTTTTGCTGCTCCGCAAGACGTGCTTCGATTGCTCGGTGAAGTGCAACCGGGTGCAGGAGGAAGTTCTCGATCTCCTTTCGACGGTGGATGCGTGCGAAGATGCAATCCTGCTCAAGTTCGGCTTGGATGGCGGAGCATTCGTCATCTGACCGGTAGTCACGATCAAAGACAACTGCAGAAGAAATGGGGGCGCCTAAAGTCATTTTGATTCCACCAGCGAAATCTTTGACTTTAGACGGGTTGAATCCCTCGACAGGAATGACTGCGAAGTCGCCTCGGTTGGCCACTCTCATCTTGCCGAGCCTTTTGGCAAAACGGGAAAGTATTTGAAAATCTTTTCCTTCCACAAAAAGAGCACGTTTTGTTTTGGCAAGTTGAGTGAGTGTGGGATTGAGATTTGAGCCAAGAACGTGAAAGACTTTCTGGAGTTCCGCCGGATGTCGAATTCGTTTTGCCGAGGAACCATGTTTACTGATAACAAGCAGGTCGTCTGGTTCGGCTTCGGTGATTATCTCCGTTGAGTGTGTTGCTATCAATATGTCAGGGCCTAGTGACCGAAGTATCCCAAAAAGTTGGCGTTGCAGATCAGAGTGCAGGTATATATCAGGCTCGTCTATCAGGAAAAGAGAAGATGTTTTACCACGGATGATGTAGGTGAGCAACTGGCACCAAACTTGAAACCCGAATCCAGCCCAGAAGATTTCTCGTGGAATTCGCTCCTCCGGACAGAACATGTGGAGGTGGGGTGGTGTGTATGTGTAGTCAACCTGTGGCTCTTCAATGTCCATGCCAGGCCAAGTCGATCTGACCAGAGCGCGGAACTCGTCAAAATTATCCGGGTAGTGATGCCAGATATTCCTGAAATTGCGTGCTGCCCGGATCGTAAGGAGTGCAAGCCTTGCCGCTTCATTTTGGTACAATGGCTCTTTGTGATCAACTGGTCCGAGTGTCGGCACGAATCCAATTGGGGCATTGTATGCCTGTTTGAACCCGATTGTGTTAAATATAGGTGTGTCCTTGGGGTAGCAGATGAGATTACATACACCGGCCGTAGGAAAGAAGAGCAACAATTCGTTCCCGTTGGAAAGACGAAACTTTATGGTCGCGGCTTCAGATTCATTGTAGTCGTGGAAGACGTTCTCCATCGCGACCGGCACATTCGAGAGGTCAACAAAGTAGCCAAGCATTTCGCCCTCGGGTCCGGCAACAGGTTCAGGATTGCGCGTCCGTGCCTTCCTCATAGCTTCCGATAGGATGCGGAAAGCACCTATAACTGTGGATTTTCCGCAGTTATTTGGTCCAACGAGCACATTAAACGAACGAAGAGCAATGGAATAGCTCTTGAACCCTTTAAAGCGGTGAAAGCGAACCGACGTGAAATGATGCAAATCTGTCATTCTCTTCTCATTATCTAACAATGATTATACAGTCTGTATAAGAAGTTGCCGTTGCTTCTTGCTTTTCTGCTCAATCTCTTTCATTGAATGATTCCACTCTGCGCGAGCATTAATAGGTCGGTGTCCCTAGTTTTCAGTTTTCTTAGTTTTCTCCCAGTTTTCCACTTTTCCCTGGTTTTCGAAGCCCAATCAAAAACTGTGATCATTTTACTTGACCCAAAGAATCACACCAGCAACTAATTGTTTTTCGGTTTTGTCGCTCGCATTGTGCTCAAATTCTTGATAGCCTGTATTAAGATAGTAACTACCCTTATCGCCAAAGAAAAATCCGCCTTTTCGGTCTACTGTCTTCGCCTGCATAAGATTGCCCGAAGAGCAAAGCATATAATATCTTCCTGACGGCTCTTTCATAATCGCAGCAGAAATCCCGGAATCATTCACCTTAGCAGCGCGAAGAACAACATCTACCAACACCTGAGGATATTTTTGCCCATGAAAGGTAAAAATGCCTTTTACGGCCTGAGCAAACGTAAACTCACCCTTAGTCATCAAGGTATCCCCTTGTGAAGTCATCCTGGCAATGACCGGCAAACCGCCGCTACTTGAACGGCTCGAACGCGAACTGCTCGACCTCCGCCCACTTGACCGAGACCCACTCTTTTTATCGCATCCAACAGCAGTGCAAAGGAGTACCAAGACACAACCAGACACAACAAATTGTCTGTACTTTCGCTCTTGCATGTTTCTTCCTTTCGAGAAACTAGAATTTATCAATTTATTAGGGACATTTTAGCTGTTTTTTGATATCTTGCTTTTAAAACATAATAATACCCAAACCCGGAATTCGCGCATTTTAATTCGTATGTCGTATCCGCCGGAGGCGGACAAGTCTCGTGAAGCATATCTCGTGTTGTTACCGCTCCCAGGTGCGTCGCATTCGGGGCAAGAATAGCAGAAAGGAAGGGGAAAGGCAAGGGGAAAAAGGCGGGGGGACGGGAAAAATGATAAAGGATTATTGATGAATGATTAATGGGGAGGATTGGCGTACAGGGGGGCGTAGAGCAAATGGGGGACGGGAATGTCCAATCCGCCACGGCGGACAAGTATTGAACAAGGAATGGCGAATTGGGAAGACGAGGTCGTTCGCTTCGCTCCCCCCTTCGCTAAAGGTTCGTCGGGCAAGGTGCGAAAAAACAGCGAGACAAATACAACCATCGTGGTTAAATTCTTCCGTATGTATAAGCATCAAACGATTGTGATTTGCGTTCTTCTGGCTGTCTGCACAGTGGTGGTTTACTGGCGGGTGCTCTCAAGCGATTTTGTGAACTTCGACGACCAGATGTACGTCACGGAGAACAGCCATGTGCAAAGCGGCCTGACAGCCGAGAACCTCGTTTGGGCTTTTACTTCATACGACGTAGCCTACTGGCATCCGCTGACGTGGCTGTCACACATTCTGGACTGCGAACTGTTTGGACTGAAAGCCGGCGGGCACCACCTGACGAGTCTCATTCTTCACATAGCAAACAGTCTTTTGGTATTCTGGGTCCTCAGACGCATGACCGGGGCGATGTGGAGGAGCGCGTTTGTGGCAGCGCTTTTCGCCCTTCATCCCTTCAACGTCGATTCGGCGGCATGGATAGCAGAGAGGAAGAACGTCCTGAGCACCTTTTTTTGGTTGCTGACTATGTGGGCCTATGTAAGTTATGCTCGCCGGGGCGGGGTAGGGCGGTACCTGCTCACGGTCGGGCTGTATGCGTTGGGGCTCATGGCAAAACCCATGCTTGTGACGTTGCCATTTGTGATGCTCCTTTTGGACTATTGGCCTTTGAAGCGGTATCAGTCTGCAATGGGCGGTGGTGAAAATGGAGCTGCCGAGACTGAAGCGGCCGGTCGACCGTTCCAGCGCGCTGCTCGCCTGTTGGCGGAGAAGATACCATTGTTCGCTCTTTCAGCGCTATCGGTTTTCTCTTTTTGTTGGGCGGTTGAACGACCCAGCGCAGCGGTATCGGCGGAGATGGTTCCTGTAAAGCTTCGCATCGCTAACGCGCTGGTTTCGTACGTTGACTATATGGCCAAGATGATCTGGCCGCGTGGGCTGGCGGTTTACTATCCGTATCCTACCCAAGTGCCGTCCTGGCAGGTGGTGACATCACTGCTGTTGCTGGGGTGCGTATCTGCTCTGGTGCTTCTGGCATTGAGAGGCAAACCCTATTTGGCTGTTGGGTGGTTTTGGTACCTTGGGACGCTGGTGCCGGTCATCGGTTTGTACCAGGCGGGTCTTTGGCCTGCTATTGCCGATCGCTGGGCATACGTGCCGTTGATAGGACTGTTCATAATGATTGCGTGGGGGGGCGGCGATGTGGCCAAGCGATTGCGACTGCCAAAGCTCGCGCCGGCTCTACTTGCCTGCGCGTGGCTGTCGGCCTTGATGGCGGCTACGTGGTTCCAGGTTGGGTACTGGCGCAACGGCGCGACGCTTTTCGAGCACGCCCTTGATGTGACAAGCGGCAATTACATTGCGCACTATAACCTCGGCAACATTATGCTCAGACAAGACAGAACAGCAGAGGCAATCGAACATTACAAAAAGGCGGCGGCCTTCCACCCAAAATACGTGGACGCATACTACAATCTGGGTATAGCTCTTTCGGCAGCGGGACGATACCCCGAAGCAATCAAGGAATATCGTACGGTGCTGCGGCTACGGGCAGACCATAAGAAAGTGTTTTCCCGTATGGGCGACGCCCTGGCGCGAAACGGGCAGATTGACGAAGCGATAGTTTATTACAATAAGTCTCTTGAGCAGAATGAGAAAGACGCCGAGGTGCTTAATAACCTTGCGCTTGCTCTGGTCAAAAAGGGGCAGACCGACGAGGCCGTCAAATATTACACCGCAGCTTTGGAAGTAAACCCTGATTCCGTCGAGGTGCTCAACAATCTGGGAAATGCTTTGGTCAAGCAGGGGAGATTCGACCAGGCGACGACGCATTATGAAAAGGCTTTGCGTTTGCAGCCGGGGTTTGCCGAGACTTCTTATAACCTTGCCAATGCTTTGAGACAGGCGGGCCGGTTTGACGAGTCCGCTGAGTACTATCGCGAGGCGCTAAGGCTCAATCCGGATAATACCGACGCCCATTACGGACTCGGGTTGGCGCTGGCAGAGCTGAATGAATATGATGAGGCCGCGACACATCTAAGAAAAGCGATCCAGCTGGACCCAAATTTTGCACAGGCCCACTACAGTTTGGGATTAATCTTTTTCCATCAGCAAAAGATAGATGAGGCGATTGAACAGTTCCGCCGGGTCCTGGATGTCCATCCCAACGATGCGGAGATGCACTGCAACCTTGGCGTCCTGCTTGTGCAAAAAGGCGATGTGGACGCGGCCATCGACGAATTTCGCACGGCTCTTCGGCTGGCCCCCGACTTCACAAAGGCCCGCACACACCTCGAGGCGGCGTTGGCCGCGAAAGCGGCCCCAGCCCCGCTTTGACGGGCAGAGAGGCACCCTCTGCAAAGCATCCGGCGATCCTTAGAGCAAGGTTGGTCTGCCAGGGTGGCAGGGGGCGAGTGTGCGGCTGCAATTTTGCCAGAGGGACAAATCCCGCACCTTTGGATATAACTGTATTTTTAGTAAGCACTTACATTTGGCGGCTCCCTGGCGGAGTCGCCTGGCACAGTATTTGCAATGTTATATTAGGTTATGGTTGCCAAAGGTACGAGACGTGAAGAGATAAATGTTGTGGCCAGTGAGGCGAACTGGGCCTGGCCGGAGGCGTTGCGCGATATATTCCGACCCAGAGACGTTAACCTGCTGGTCGCAAGGAGCACAAGCGATTTCGTCAACATTATCGGAACAAGGCGAATCCATACGACCATCGTGGACATGGAATCGGAAAGATGTGGCGGGCTGGCTACGGTTAAGATTATTCGAATCAGCTACCCCTTAATGCCCTGCATTCTCCTGACGAGCAGCGCCCGCGAGGCAATGCTGAGCCAGGCATTGCAACTGGGCGTTTTCAGTGTTATTGATAAGCCGGTCGATATGACTATCCTTCGGCAACAATTAGACCGGCTTTTTCTAAGACGGTACAACAGCTGCGTTTTCAAGTAACAAACGCAGAAAGACAAAGTAACGTAAAGCGTATAATTTGGTCCCGAGTGACGGGGAAAAACAGGAAAAGAAGTAATTGTGTTGGCAAGAATTTTCTGAAAGGAGTAAGGGCAAAATGAAGATTCGACCGTTGGCAGACAAGGTACTCGTTCAGCGTCTGGAAGCAGAGAACAAGACGGCGGGTGGAATAGTATTGCCGGATACGGCCAAGGAGAAACCTCAGCGAGGCAGGATTGTGAGCGTTGGCGAAGGCAAGCTGCTCGATGACGGAACGCGAAGGAAGATGCAGGTAAAGAAAGGCGACGCCGTGCTTTTCACAAGTTACGCCGGGACGGAGATAAAGATAGACGGCAAAGAATACCTGATCATGGATGAGTCGGATATTATGGCGGTGATTGAGAAGTAGGTAAGGAGAATCAGGGTCATTGGAAGTTGACGATAGATGATTATCCAACTGCAAACTAACAACAACGAAAAAGGAGATACAGATGGCAGCAAAAAAAATAGCTTTTGGCACCGACGCCCGTGCGGCCATCCGCGAAGGCGTTAAGAAACTTTCGAAGGCCGTAAAGATCACGCTCGGGCCTTGCGGCAGAAACGTGATTTTGGAAAAATCGTTCGGATCGCCGACGGTGACCAAGGACGGCGTTACGGTGGCCAAGGAAATAGAGCTGGAGGATTCCTATGAGAATATGGGCGCCCAGATGGTAAAAGAGGTGGCCTCGAAGACCTCAAGCGTGGCCGGCGACGGGACCACGACTGCAACCATTCTGGCGGAAAGCATCTTCGATGAAGGTCTGAAAAACATAACCGCCGGTGCGAACCCCATGCAGGTGAAGCGCGGCATAGACAAGGCCGTAGAGACGATCGTGCAGGAACTGCAGAAGATGAGCACGTCGGTCGATTCGAGCAGACAGATCGAACAGGTGGCAACCTGCTCGGCGAACCAGGATGTCGAAATCGGCAAGAAACTGGCCGAGGCGATGGACAAGGTCGGCAAGGACGGCGTCATCACCGTTGAGGAAGGTCAGTCGCTGGAAACGACGGTTGAGCTGGTCGAGGGTATGCAGTTCGACAAGGGGTATCTTAGTCCGCACTTCATCAACAACCTCGAGAATATGACGGTGGTGCTGGAGAAGCCGTACATTCTTGTGCATGAAAAGAAGATAAGCTCGGTGAAGTCGCTTGTTCCTCTGCTGGAGAAGGTTGCCAAGCAGGGTAAGCCCCTGCTGGTCATCGCCGAGGATGTTGAGGGAGAGGCGCTGGCGACGCTGGTTGTCAATAAGCTGCGTGGTGTGCTGCAGGTCGCAGCGGTAAAGGCCCCCGGTTTCGGCGACCGGCGAAAAGCGATGCTGAGTGACATTGCCGTACTTACCGGCGGCGAGGCGATCTTCGAGGACCTCGGACTGGAGCTGGAGAACATCGACCTCAAGATGTTAGGCAGGGCCAAGCGGATTACCATCGACAAGGACACGACGACGATTATCGAAGGCGCCGGCAGCACCGACGCCATCAAAGGCAGGATAGAGCAGATTAAGGCCGAGATTGACAAGTCCACCAGTGACTACGACATCGAGAAGCTGCAGGAACGTCTTGCAAAGCTGGCGGGCGGCGTCGCCCAAATCAACGTCGGCGCGGCAACCGAGGCGGAAATGAAAGAGAAGAAGGCACGCGTCGAGGACGCACTGCACGCCTGCCGGGCGGCGGTGGAGGAAGGCATTCTTCCCGGCGGCGGTGTGGCAATGCTCAGGGCCCTGCCGGCGCTCGACAAGGTCAAGGCAACCGGCGACGAGAAGATCGGGGTCGATATAGTTCGAAGGGCGTTATTGGCGCCGATCAAGCAGATTGCTGAAAACGCCGGCCTGGACGGCTCAATCGTTGCACAGAAAGTAATTGAGAGCAAAGAAAAGAACTTCGGATACGATGCTCTGCGGAAGGAATACGGCGACATGGTCAAGTTCGGCGTGCTGGTGCCGACAAAGGTGGAAAGAATCGCCCTGCAGAACGGCGCTTCGATCGCTTCACTGCTGTTGACAACCGACGCCATAGTCAGTGAAATTCCGGAAAAGAAAGAATCGCCTGCGATGCCGTCGGGCGGTGGAATGTACTAATGAATCGAACGTGGCGAAACGGTCGAACGCCTTGAATTGCGGCGTTTGACCGTTTGCCTGCCATCCAACGTAGGCTGCTCAACAAATAATGGTTTTTCGCTTCTACACAAACGCGGTCGCGCGGGCTTCCAGAAGGGCGGCGGCAGGGATATTTGTCACCGGTCTGCTGCTGATTGGTTTCGGACTTCTTGTGTATGTTCTGCGTGACCTTTTTGCAATAGTTGCGACGGTCGTGTTTTTCGCGGCGGGTATAGGGTGCGCTGTTACCGCAGTGAAGATCTTCTGGGTGCAGCGGAACTTCCGCAGGATGAGCGGGAGCGACACGGAGGCGTACCGGAAGAACGTTCAAATCCACATCGACGAGCATTACGACTTGTAACGTCTTGCTTTTCGGGTTATTTCACATCACGCGAGCAGTCCGGGGGTCAGCGAATCTTCAGCGTTGCCAGGGCGAGGGCGGCAAAAGCGGCGGCCAGCAGCCAGAAGCGCACGACCACCTGGGGCTCGCTCCAGCCGGCCAGGTGAAAATGGTGATGAATAGGTGCGCACCTGAAAAGGCGCTTGCCGCGCGTGTATTTGAAGTAGCCGACCTGCAGAACAACGCTCACCAATTCCATGATGAATACACCGCCGATAATGAGCAGGAGGATTTCATTTCTGGTGACAAGTGCGCCGTAACCCATGGCGGCGCCGAGGGGTAATGAGCCCACATCGCCCATAAAGGTCTGGGCCGGGTGCGTGTTGAACCATAAGAAACCCAGCAGGCTGCCTAATATGGCCGAGTAAAAAATGCTCAAATCCCCGGCCTTTGGTATGTGCGGAAGAAGCAGATAGCCCGCCCAGGTTATGGGGCTTGTTCTGGTCATTGTTTCGGAGGCGACATAGCAGAGTACGGCCAGGACGAAGCTGACCATTCCGACGCATCCGGCGGCCAATCCGTCCATGCCGTCGGTCAGGTTGACGGCGTTGCTTGTGGCCGACATGTAGAAAATGGCAATCAACACAAACGTCCAGTTGGCCAGGGGAAGTCCGTGCCTGTAGAAGGGCAGCCAGAATCTTCGGCCGTCGTCAATATTCACAAAATCATAAAACAGGAACGACGCTATCAGGACCGCGCCGCCGATTTGAAAGATCAGCTTCTCCCAGGGCTTCAGCCCGTTCCTGCTGCGGTGACGAATATGGCTGGTGAGCTTTAGCCAGTCGTCCACGCCCCCAAGAGCCCCGAACCAGACGACCAGTATGATAGCCTTCTGCACAAAGGGGTTGGTCAGATCTGCCCATAAGAGTGTGGAAGCAAGAACGGACAGGATAATTATCAGGCCGCCCATGGTGGGCGTGTTGGTTTTTTCCTTGGTCAATTCGTTGAGGGCGGCATGGTTGAACTCGGGGCGGTCGCCTATCTTTTTCCGCATCAGCCAGCGAATGATTCTGGGGCCGAGCAAGAGGGCTATCAGAAGGCTCGTCAGAACCGCCATCACCGCGCGAAACATCACATATTGGTACGCATAGAAGTGAATGCGATGCGTAAAAACGTCACGAAAATGATACAATAGATGATATATCATTGCTGCTCTCTTGTCCTGAACCTGCCTTCACTCGATGACGCGGGCTTCAGGAGAAAAGCTCTCTCAGTCTTTCAACGACCGTTTCCAGTCCGGTCACCCGTGAACCTTTGACCAATATTATATCGGACTGTTTTACGAATTTATCCAGATTATTGCAGACAGAGGCGGCATCATCGAAACATACCGTTTGCAGGCGGTCCTCGGCAGCTTCTTCTGCCGCCCCAGCGGTAACTCGGGCATACTCGCCCACGGCGAGAAGCAGCTGCACTTTCGTTCGCGCAGCAAGGGCGCCGAGCTGGGCGTGAAAATACCGGCTCTGTTGGCCAAGCTCAGCCATATCCCCGCAGACGAAAACGAGTCGGCGTTTTCCGGCAGGGTCAATATTGGACAATATCTCGAGCGCGTTTTGCATCGAGGCGGGGTTCGCATTATAGCAGTCGGCTAAAACCGTAAGTGTTCCTATCTGCAGCAATTCGGCGCGCATAGAAACAGGCGGGATGGACTCGACGGCGCGGGCGAAATCATGTGCCGTCAGTTCGAAATGACTGCAAACCGCCCACGCGGCAAGGGCATTTTCGACATTGCCGGGGCCCGGCAGCGGCAGATGAACCGGGACGCCGGCGATGGAAAAGGTGCTGCCGGAACCATTATGGACAATATCGACCGCGCGAAAGTCGGCGTCGACGTCGGCGCCGAAGCCGACATAGTCCAGTCTTTTGGCGCGGCAGAAGTTTACCAAAGAGTCACAATCGGTATTGATTATCAGGACGCCGCCGCGCACCAGTCCTTCGGATATGGAAAGTTTTTCCTTCACGATCGTTTGCAGATTTCCAAAGCCGGCCAGATGCGAGGGGTGGACGTTGGTTACAAGGGCAATATCCGGCAGGGCAATCCGTGTGAGGCCGGCAATCTCGCCCGGATGGTTGCTGCCGAGCTCTGCCACGACGATTTTGTCTTGGGGGCGGGCGCCGAGCAGGGTCAAAGGCACGCCGATATTGTTGTTGAAGCTCGCCGGCGCCTGAAAGACGGGCAAGTGCCTGCTCAGGACGTGGTGGATAATCTGCCTTGTCGTCGTCTTGCCGACCGAGCCGGTGATTGCGATGACCCTGAAGTTCATTCGGCGGCGATACTCTGCGGCGAAGTCACCGAGGGCCCTTATTGTATCATCGACCCGAAGAATTGTGCGGCCGGCAAGATGGTCTATATCCTCGCTGACCACCGCACAGGCGGCGCCTTTGGAAAAAGCGTCTTGGAGATAATGGTGACCATCGAATTTCTCACCGGGAACGGCAAAGAAACAATCTCCGGGTTTTATGGTGCGTGAATCGATGCTTACGCCGGTGAAAAAGCCTTTCGTGTTGCCCGACGAGGCGGCCCCTGTGATATTAGCCAGATCTGCGACCGAGACGGTTTTCATTGGCGTTTTTGAAGACATTGACAGGCGACATCTTTGTCGCTGAAATCAAACTTTTGCGTGCCGATTATCTGATATGTTTCGTGGCCTTTTCCCGCGATAAGTATGACATCGTCCTTGCGGGCGGATTCTATGGCCAGTGCGATGGCCTTTCTTCTATCCGGCTCGACAGCAACCGCCGGCGAATTCGGGTTTTCGAATCCGGCGACTATTTCGCTTATTATGTCCTCAGGGCGCTCGGTGCGGGGATTGTCGCTGGTAACGATTACTCGGTCAGCCAGCTCTTCGGCCACTCTTGCCATTCTCGGGCGCTTGGTTCGGTCTCTATCGCCCCCACAGCCGAAAACCACCGTGAGCCTGCCCGTGCACAGAGGCTTTAGTGTTGTCAGTACATTCTTCAGGGCGTCATCGGTGTGGGCATAGTCTATGAGGACGGCGAAGTCGCCATCCCAATCGACCTTTTCCAGTCGGCCGGGGACCACCTGAAGACACGACAAACCGGCCGCGACAGTTTTGAGATTGAGGCCGGCGGCAAGGCACAAACCGGCTGCCGCAAGGTGGTTACTTATGTTATGGCGGCCCAGTAAAGGAGTCGTAACCCTTTGTTTTTCGCCCGCACATTCGAGGACAAAAACCGTGCTGCTGGTGTCCATTGATTCAATATGTGCATTGAGGTCGGCGTCCGCCCCGATGGCATACCGGACTATATTGGCCCTTGTCTTTTCAGCGAGGGTGGCGGCGTGGGGCGATTCCTTGTTCAGGACCGCCGTCCCATCAGGGGACAGCCCTTCGAACAACAGGCTCTTTGCGGCCAGATAATCTTCTTCGGTTTTGTGGTAATCGAGATGGTCGCCGGAGAGATTGGTAAATGCGGCGGCCTTGAAGTCTATGCCTGCCAGACGCTTCTGAGAAAGGGCGTGACTGCTGGCCTCAATGACCATGTATTTTGCGCCTGCCATCAGCATCTGCGATTGCAGGTCGGCGATAGTGAGGTAATCCGGGGTAGTAAGAGGTGCGTCGCAGGCGGCAGCGCCGGTGTCGTAGGTGACGGTCCCGATGAGGCCGCATTTCTCACCGGCCTGTCGGATGCAGGAACGCACGAGAAAGGCGACGGTGGTCTTGCCGTTTGTGCCGGTAACGGCCAGATTGGTTAATTTTGAGGCGGGTCGCCCGCGGCCGGCCTGGGCCAGGGCCGCGGCAGCCGCTGCGGAATCCTCGACAATGATAGCCTCACACCGTACATCCTTAAAGTCTACGGCCTCGGGATTCCGGCATACAATGTACCTGGCGCCATTGGCAAGGGCCTGGTCAATGAAATGATGACCGTCGAAAACGGTTCCGCCGACGGCCACAAAGACATCTCCGGGTTCCACGAGGCGCGAATCGACACATACTCGTGGCCCCTGCGGTGAAGAAACCATTTCCAGCAATTCGTTCAGGGTCATAGAACACTCGGCTCGCACAGTTTTTTCACTCATTTTAGCCAAACCCGAAATCAAGGCAACGTCGAAATCATGGGGCGGACACGCAGACGGAGCCCTTAAGGAATATCGGGCATAAGTCAGCAGATAATCCATAATTATTCGAAAATTATTGCGGTGAAAAAAAGCGTCATTGGGAGTATAATTGCAGAGCTTGGACAATCTTATCGAAGTTTTCTACGGGTCAATTGAAGGGGCCGGATTATGAAGTATCTATTTCTGCTTGGTATGTGCTCATTGCTCGTAATGGCCGGGTTGCCCGAATTAGCGATCGGCCAGACGGAGTATTTCGCGGTCTTTATGGAAGGCAAGAAGGTCGGTCATGCGATACAGAGCCGAACCGTGGCCGAGGGCAAAGTCACCACGACGGAAGAGGTGAGTATTACTATAAGCAGGCTCGATATTCCCATCACTGTCAAGATGACGGAAACCGGCATCGAGACTGTCGACGGCAAGCCGCTCGCCTTCGAATCCCTCCAGGACCTTGGCTTGATGGCAATGAAGGTGTCAGGGACCATCGACGAACAAGGGAAGGTGAACGTGAAGGTCATGTCCATGGGAGGTGAGCAGCAAAGCACAATTGATTGGCCGAGCGGGGCGATTATGGCTGAGGGCCTGCGATTGCTGGAGATGCAGAAGGGTCTCAAGGAAGGTACCGAATACACGGCCAAGGTCTTCAGTCCGGGAATCTTGGGCAGCGTCGATGTCAAGATCAGCATTGGGCCCAAACGTAATGTCGACTTGTTGGGCCGGGTTGTGTCTTTGACAGAAGTCAAAACCACGACTAAGGTGCCGCTGCAGAACCTTTCTGTTCTTGGACAGCCTGCGGGCGAAAATACGGGCGAACGTATACCTGACGAAAAAGTACCCCAGTTTTATGATATTGTCAGCACTGGTTACGTTGACGAGAACCTTCGACTTCAAAAGAATATTACACCTGTGATGGACTTTGAAGTGGAGATGGTTGCGTGCACCAAGGAGTTTGCGCTGGGAGAGAATGACGTGCTGGAGCTGGTCAGCAAGATGTTTTTGCCGAGCCCGCAGCCGCTCGATAACATCGATTCGGCCAAGGCGGCTATCTACCACTTGCAGCCTGTGGCGGGCGCGAACGACCTAAAGATACCTGTGACCGACAACCAGCAGGTGCGGAGCGAGGCGGGACGCGTGATTGTGACAGTCCGACCAGTGGCGGCACCTGCCGGCGCCAGGTTCCCTTATAAGGGAAAAGACCCGGCGATTCTCGAAGCGATGAAGCCTACCCGATTCGTGCAGAGCGACAATAAAGAGATAATTAGGCTTGCCCGGCAGGCGGTGGGCGGCACGAGAGATGCAGGCGAGGCGGCGAAAAAGATCGAGGCGTTTGTCGCCGGTTATGTCGAGAACAAGAGTCTTTCGGTTGGTTACGCATCGGCGGCGGAGGTGGCGGCGAGCAGGCAGGGCGACTGCAGCGAGTTTGCGGTACTGACGGCGGCGTTGTGTCGTGCGGTCGGCATTCCCGCACAGGTGGTTGTGGGTGTGGCGTACGTAAATTGGGACCCGATGATGCGGCGTATCATCAATCCGCAAGGCGCAGATACGGCGAACGCGGAGCACGTCTTCGGCGGTCATGCCTGGGTGCAGGCCTGCGTCGGCGACAAATGGGTGGGTCTCGACGCGGCCTTTAAGAGTGCCGGGTTGGGTGGTTATGACCCGGGCCACATTGCACTGGCGGTCGGCAACGGCGACCCGGAGGATTTCTTCAATCTGCTCGGTACCATAGGGCAGTTCAAGATTGAAAAGGTTGTGGTCGGGAATTGACCCCGAATTTATGAGCCCTCTTTTGGCTTGTACTGCATTGATGTAGTTTCAATTTGAGCAAGATTTTGGTATTATCATCGAACTGGAAAGCTCGCTTGTGTTGACGAGCGTTTGATATGGAAAATGTCAGATTGAAGTGGAGGTATGTACTATGAAAGAGGGTAATCGAAAAATCGTTGGGCTTACTGTGTGCGGCGTCGTGATGATTGCGAGCTGCGGTTTGGCCCAGGACTGGCCTCAGTGGCGCGGGCCAAATCGGGATGGCAAGGTCAGCGGCTTCGCTGCACCCGAGAAATGGCCCAAGGAATTTACACAGAAGTGGAAAGTCACCGTGGGACAAGGCGACTCCACGCCTGCACTGGTGGGCGACAAGCTTTATGTTTTCACGTTGCAGGATGGCAATGAGGTAACGCTGTGTCTGAATGCGAGCGACGGAAAAGAACTCTGGCGGGACGAGTACGCAGCGCAGGCGGTGACCGGTGCAGCGGCGCGGCATCCGGGGCCCAGAAGCTCGCCCGCTGTGGCGGATGGAAAGGTCGTCACGCTCGGTGTGGCCGGAGTCCTCTCGTGCCTGGATGCCGGGACCGGCAAGGTTGTGTGGCGCAAGGACCCCTTCCCCGGCGTCGTGCCCAAGTTCTTCACGGCCATGTCGCCGATAATCGCCGACGGGATGGTCATAGCGCATCTCGGCGGGCAGGGTAATGGCGCGATCATTGCCTATGACCTGGCCGGCGGCAACGAGAAGTGGCGGTGGCCCGGCGAAGGACCCGAGTATGCCTCGCCCGCCCTGTTGACCGTGGCTGGCACCAAGCAGGTCGTGACGCTGGCCGAGAAAAGCATCGTCGCCGTTGGCTTTGCCGATGGAAAGCTGCTGTGGAATCTGCCTTTTGTGCCCGCAGGCAGGGCGTACAACGCCGCCACACCTATCATCGATGGGCAGACGGTAATCTACATGGGGGCAGGCCGGGGCGCCAGGGCCGTGAAGATCGAAAAGCAGGCGGATGGCTTTGCCGCCAAAGAGCTTTGGAGCAACCCGGATATCGCCCCGCAGTTCAATACACCGGTGCTCAAGGACGGCCTGCTGTTCGGCCTCTCCGACAGCGGCAACCTCTTCTGTATCAATGCCCAGACCGGCCAGACCGCCTGGACCGACGCGGCAAAGCACGGCGGCGGTTTCGCGGCCATCCTCGATGCCGGTTCGGTTCTCCTGGCGCTGCCGAAAACTTCCGAATTGATAGTATTCAAGCCCAGCGGCACGGCATACGCGGAGCTGGCCCGAATCAAGGTCGCCGAGACCCCCACCTACGCGCACCCCGTCGTTGCCGGCAACCGTGTGTTCGTCAGGGACCAGGACTCTTTGACGCTGTGGACAATCGAGTGAGCCGGGTGTTGCTCAGGTAAGAGCCTATCCTGATAACCTATATGCAATTGTCATGTTGAGCGAAGCGAAACATCTGGCTGGCGAATGGGAAAAGAGCCTATCTGTCGGCTTGAGATTCTTCGCTGCGCTCAGAATGACAACGACTCTCTGGTTTACAGCGGTAATTCGGATAGGCTCTAAGTCTTGTCGAATATCGTTATTGCGGGCAGGGTTCGTCGCTGAGGATGCCGTCGAGCAGAAGGTTTGCCACGAGCGGGCCGCCGTCTTTCATCGTCACCCACACGATGTGGTCGAACTTGCACTCATCCAGTCCGACAGGCTCGGCGCCCGCGCCCGTCTTGGCGAGGATGTAGTATCGCTTATCATCGTAAACAGACTTATCATAGGTGTGCCGATGCCCGGCGAAGACGGTGTATGGTCTTTGACCCAGCAGCGACACGAATTTTTGCCAGTATTCGAGCGTTTCGGGATTCCACCAGAGAGGTTTGTGCAGGAAGATCAGGGTCCATCGGACGCTGCTATTTGCTTTGATGACTTTGCGGAAGTAGTCGAATTGCTCATCGGTGATGTGACTGTGGTCGGTATCTTCGGTATTCACACAAAGAAACAGAACGTCGCGGTAAATGAAGTGATAGTAGCTTGCGCCGCGCCGCTGCCGCCAGACGGCGGCCATCGCATCGTTTCCGATGTCGTGGTTGCCGGGGACATAGAAAAAAGGCATGTTCAGCTTTGCTGTCAGGCCGTCGAATTCGTCCCACTGACTGTTCAGTTCTGCCTCATCCCGGCTGTAGCCTTCGATAAAATCACCAATCGACATAACGAACTGCGGATTCAAGAGGTTCAGCTTTTCGACAGCCTCGGCGAATACTCCGGGCCTGTGTTCGCCCGTTCGGTCGGCGACGATGGCAAACTGAAAATGGTCGGGATTATCCTGAAAGTTCAGGTCTGTCCAGGGAGCGGGTCCCTGAGAAACGTCTGTCTCGAAGGTGGGCCGGACATGTGTGCAACCGGTCAGAATGACGGCCAGAATTATACAAACAAAACCTCTTGACCTCATCGTGTTCCTCCTCAGTCAGGGCGGGCTTTATTCGAATTGTATATCCGCCAGGACAAATTCGACATTGCTGCTGCCGTTATAGTTATTTATCTGGGGCTGATAGGCAACGTCAAAGAAATCGTGTTCGAGCAGTTTCTTTTCGAATTCCGCAAAGCGAAAGCCGATGCAGCGGACGGCCGTTCTATCGTCTGTTATTGCCAGTTGCAGGTGTTCACTTTTTGCGCCGACTTTTCTGGGCGGCGAGGCGAGGCGAACTCCTTTGGTGGCAAAAACAGGTCTTGGATTGCCCTGGCCGAACGGCTCGAGCATTTGCAGCTCGGCGACCGTTTCCTTTTTGAATCCGCCCAGTGGCGCCGCGGCGTCAATATGCAGCTTGTGGACGAGATCATTTGCGTCGAGGCGCTGCTCGGCGTAGGCCTCGAAGGCGGCGACGAACTGCGGGATTTTTTCGCTTTCGATGGTCAGGCCCGCAGCCATTTTGTGTCCGCCGAAACTCACGAGATTTTCCGAGCAGGCCGAGATTGCATCGAGCAGAGAGAAGCCGGGTATCGAGCGCCCCGAGCCCTGAGCGATATGGTTTTCGGGGTCTGCGGCGTTAATCAGGATGGTGGGACGGTAGAACTTCTCTGCTATCCGCGACGCGACGATGCCGATTATGCCGGTGTGCCAGTCTTCGCCGGCAAGGACGATGGTCCGCCGGTCGGATTGGTCGAACCCACGCTGAGCTATCATCTCGCAGGCCTGCTCGAAAATCTTTCGCTCGCGCTGTTGTCGGCGCGAGTTTTGCTCTTTGAGGTATTCTGCGATTTGCATCGAGCGGGCCTCGCTGTCGCTGGTCAAGAGTTCCACCGCCAGCCTTGCGTGGCCCATTCGGCCGGCGGCGTTGAGCATTGGGGCCAGCCTGAAACCGACATGGAAGCTGTCCAGCCCCTGACCGGCAAGGCCGGCGGCCTCGATCAGCGCCCGGATGCCGCAGAGTCGGCACTGGGGCAGGGACTTGAGGCCGTAGCTGGCGAGAATCCTGTTTTCCCCACGAAGGTCAACGACATCGGCGATGGTCCCAATGGCGGCGAGCGTTGTCGCATTCAACATGAACTCTCGCAAAGACCGGTCGAGTTTCGCGCCCGCGGCGAAGGTGTTGGCTATTGCCCAGGCCAGCTTGAACGCAACCATCGAGCCGGAAGCATCCTGGTTCGGATAAGATTCGTCCAGCGCCGGATGGACGATGGCCGCCGCTTTGGGAAGTGCGGGGCCCGGCTGGTGGTGGTCGGTTATTATCAGCTCCAGGTGCAGTTGGCCGGCCAAATCCGCCGAGGCGAATGCCGTGGTGCCGCAATCAACTGTGATTATGAGTTTTGTGCCGGCTTCGGCCAGCGACAGAACGGCCTCCTTGTTCAGGCCGTAACCTTCATCGATGCGATGAGGGATGTAGTAATCAACATCCGCACCGAGCAGGGTCAGGAGTTGCCAGAGAATGGCGACGCCGGTAATGCCATCGACGTCGTAATCGCCATAGACGGTGATTTTTTCCTTTTCGGTTATCGCCCGTTTGATTCGCGCGACCGCTGGAGCAATGCCGGGCATTGATTCAGGCGGGATAAGTTGGGTTAGTTTGGGACTGAGGAATACAGAAGCGCTTTGGACGTCGGTCACTCCGCGATTGAGCAGGACCTGTGCCAGCAGAGGCGATATTTTCAGAGACCTCGCAAGCTGACCGGCCTTTGGGTCCTCAGGCCGGATTAGCCACTGCCTTGCTTGCGTCCTTGCAGTACGACGCATCTCAAACGCACTCCGTTTCTGTCTGTCTCGATTCGTTTCGCTCTTAGACTCTTATAACAAAATGAGCAAAGATTGCAAGCGCTTTGCTTAGCTTGTGGCATACAAAAACTGTTTAGCCGGATTTTTCCGCTTCCCGGATTGCCTGGCGCAGTCTTTGCTCTGCCTGTGGGCTCCAGTAGCCGCAGTCGAGCTGCAGGAAGACGGAGGTATAGGGCAATGTCAGGTTGGTTTTAAGGATGAGGATTCTGAAGGTTTTTGCCGCCTCATCCAGTTTGGCAATCAGCTCCTCGTGCGGGATCGATTTGGCCTCTCGCTTATCCAGCAGAAGCGCCAGCCGCCTGCGATAGGCGTCAATCCCCGGCGCATCCTGTTCGGCGACATACTTCATCTCGGCGTCAAGGTAAACGTTTGCACGAACGTGCGTTGCCTTATCGACGGCCCTGAGCACCGCCTCAACCACGGCGATCTGGTCGGCACCGGTGGCGATGGTTTCGATACCGGGGCGGCTCTGGGCGGGGTAGGCGGAGTCGGCTATGACAATCCAGTTGCGGTGGCCGAGGACGGGCAGCTCGTCGTTCACTTTGCTCTGCCAGTGATTTGCGGATGTTGTGGCGCAGCCGGCAGCCAGTATCGATGTCGCCAGAAGCGTTGCCAGGCCCGCGATCTTTATCTTTCTTTTAAGTGTTTTGTCCATATCCAAAATCTCCTAAAGTTTTTCAGGTTGAAATGCTTATGTCAAAATTCGATTTCCACAACGAGCGGGTTATCGGGCAGGACCATAACGGTCTTTTCCAACTGCACCGTTATCATTTTGTCGGCGTACCAGGATTCGTTCGCTGCTTTGTGCACCTTCGCGCTGATTCCTTCAGGGGCTGTGACGCGCACCGTCTTGACGGACTTATCTGTCATAAGGTTGATTTTTTCGACGGCAAATTTTCCCTTGTTTACGTCAACCTTCAAAGTCTGCTTGTTCGGACTAATCTGCTGAGACAATACGCCCCAGCCCGAATCTACGCTGAAGAAGGTGCGGAACCGGTTTTCGTAAACCTTTGGCGCGAGGCGCAGCAGTTTCTCGACGGCGGAATATCGGAAACCCGACAGGGCGAGCATGGCATTGTAATTGGCCATGGAACGGGCGTAGTGGTTGCCCCATTCGATTTCGCAGAACGGGTTACGTTTTTTGCCGTCGAAGCGGTCGCGAATCGATTTTATTACGGTGAGGCCTTCGAGGATATATCCTTCGTAGAGCATGTTTCCGGCGGCCTGATATTCATAGCCGATCTGGGTCTCGTCGCAATACAGAAGGGGCTTTTCGGGTCTTCCGCCTTTGGGCCAGCAGGCGATCAAGAGGCCGCCTTCGTTGCCAACCGAATAGACGCGGTTGGTATTGATGTGGTCGTAAGAGCTTTCGATATAGTTGTATTTGAACAGCGAGGCTGCGGCCTTGTGGAGATTTTGGCGGCTGTAGATGTCTTCGAGACCGAGCATGCGGGCGTAAAGCTGGCCGTGTATCTGCTCGCAGATACTGCCCGAACCCAGTTGATAGGCCCCGGGCGCCGGCAGCATCTGGTGGTAGTATTCTCCGTTGAAGAGTTTTTCATCGGAGAGCTTCTTGCCCGATTCGAACACGCGGCGGTATTCCTTTGCCGCATCTTTGTCGCCTGCGTGCATTGCCATGCGTTCGCCCGCCAGGAGCGCCGCCTGATAGAGGCTGCCGCACATCGTCTCGGGCGTTTTGAAATCGAGGTCCAGCGTGTTATGGTGGGACCCTTCGAGCAGGCCGTCGCGGTCCTTGTCCCATGCGACCCACGCGTACTCGAGGGCCTTTTTGGTTTTGGGCCAGATTGCGTCGAACCACTTCTGGTCGCCGCAAATCTGCCAATCGCGATAGACCTGACATACCTGCCCGAGCTGACCATCCGCGGCGGATGTGAATTTGTCGTCCTGCCTTACCTTTGCACCCGGACCGACCGGCATACGATAAATCACACCTCCATCGGATTCGCGCAGGCCGTTGAACATGAAGTTGTCCAGCATCGACCGCTGGAGGTCGCCGAAAAGATATGGAATCGCCTGCTGATAATTCCAGACGTGGTTGCACGTGCCGAAGCCCTGTCTCTTCTTGAAGTGACAGCCTTCCCAGCCATACAGCGTGCCGTCGGGATAGCGCGCGACGGTTGTCGAGCGGAGTATGGAAAGCTGGCTCGAAACAGCTTCCAGCACAACGCCGGGCAGTGTGCTCGAGAAGAACGTGTCCTGGAAAAGGCGCGTGTCGTGCTCCAGCCGGTCGAGGTTCGAAACGGTGTAGCGAGCAACGTCCAGGCCATTTTTCCACTGCGTCGCGTAGTAATTCCTCCAGAATACCTCGTCCGGCCCTTCCCAGGCGCTGGGCACGCCTATAATTGGAAAATACCAGCCTATTACAAACGGAACCATGTGTTTTTCACCGGGGCCAAGGGTCATTCGAACGCCGAGCGAGCCGACCTTCGAGTTCTCATCGCCGACGGGCCCGGCCTCGCTTGCCTGCGCAGAGTCGGCTTTTTCGGTCACTGGCTCTGCGGTGCTGTCGAAGCGTCCGTGCATTGCAAAGGTGTTCACGAAATGCTGAAGGCACATGAAGTTGTTTTTCCAACTGCCGCGGCCTCGCCAGTTCTGCTGCCAGGTGGTTACGGCGGCTGGGGTGGCAAGGACCATGGCATTACTGTCCTGTCTGCCGTCGTGCATGTACAGTGCGCAAAAGCCCGGCTCACGAATCACCTGATTGAACTTGCCTGCGTTGTTTTGCACGTTGGCGGCAAGCACCAGCTCCACGTTTTTGCCGGTGGTATTGGTGAGGGTGACATTGAGGATTGCCACAGGCAGAGAGGACTCGCGGGAGTTGCCGGGAATAAACGGGCTCCATCCTTCGATGGCGGCCGTGACCGGGAGGCTCTTGTCTTCGAGATATACCTTTGCAAAAGGGAACTTACCTTCGAAACGACACTGCCTCATTCGCGGCAGTCCCGGCGCTTCGGTCTGTTCGGGTCCTATGGGGTCGGCAAGGCGTCCTCGCCATTGGCCTTCGAGCACCTTGAAGACGGGCTCTTTGTCCTCTGCTCTTGCCCAGAGGGACAGGAACGTAAATCTGGGCTGATAACCTTTGTTCGCCTTGTTGAAAATCTCCCAGTCAATAAGTTTGCCTGTGCCGGCCAGGCTGATGCACCCGCTGCCGATGCCGCCCATAGGGAACGCAACCAAATTAAGGCAGTCCCCCTCGTAGGTGGTGCGCGGCTTCGTATCCAACAGCTCGGCTTTTGTGTAGGGAAGTTCTTTTACAGGCTCTTGTTCCGTTGCCTGAGCGACAGAGCCGGTCCAGAAGAAGAGGGCGCTGCTCAGCAGCAGGGCAAGTATTTTCATAATCCGGGCTCCTTTGGAACAGTCGGTTTACTTTTCAGGCTCTCATGTAGAAGCCGCCGTTGACGGCTATGTATTCGCCGGTTATGAAGCCGGCGGCCTCGCTGCTCGCAAGAAAAAGAATCACTTTGGCGACGTCCTCAGCCGTACCGTTTCTTCCCAGCGGTGTTTTATCGGCGAAGGCTTTGACGAGTTCCGGCGTGCTGAACTTTTCATGGAAGGGTGTCTCGATTACGCCGGGGCAGACGTTGTTTACCCTTATGCCGTACCTGGCGAAGTCCTTGGCCATGCCGATGGTGAGGGTGGCGACTGCGCCTTTGGATGCGCAGTATATTTCGGAACCATTGCCCCCGCCGGTGTGGCCGCCGACGGAGCCGATGCTCACAATGTTGCCTTTGCTCTGCTTGAGGTAGGGCAATGCTGCCTTGGTAACAAGCACAATGCTGCGCACGTTTATTGCGTAGATTTGGTCGTGGTATTCGGGCGCAGCGGTCTCGAGCGATTGTCTTTCAATCATGGTGCCGGCATTATTTATGAGCACGTCGATGCCGCCTGCCGCTTTGGCGAACTGCTCGACCATTTTCCGGACCTGCTTCTCGTCGCGGACATCGGCCTGGAGCAAGATGCCGTCGCCGTGTTTCTTGACCTGTTCGAGCGTTTCTTCGGCGCCGGTTTTGGAGGCGAAGTAATGGACGCCGACGAAGCAGCCCTGCTCTGCGAACATCATTGCCGCGGCGGCGCCGATGCCGCTGCCGGCGCCCGTGACCAGAATCTTCTTGCCTTTCAGGTCTTCGTAAATGATCATTCTCTACATACCTTTCATTTTTCTATCCGGCACTGTTTTCAACGGTGATTGTAAACGATTCGAATCTTTTTTTCCGGTTGATTCTCCGCGACCCAGAGTTTCAGCAGGGCCGCCATCAGGTCGTCGCCTCCTGTGATGGTCTCGTAGTGGTCGTGGGCGGAGCTGGCCCTGGGCAGGGGTGAGGAATCGTCGAGGAAAATACTGACGGCCTGGCGGGCAAAATAGTCGGCCCTGTCGAGATAGTACCTCTGGCCGGTCAGGTCGTATGCGGCGAGCATGTGGAAGATGGACTCGGCCATCGAGCCGGGATAAAGCGTGATATTCGTATCGGGCTCGGTGTAGAGATAGCGCGAGGCGGAATCGAGGACCAGCTTTCTGTAACCATCCATTTTCACCTGCTGATAGCGCAGGTAGCAGAGCATGGCGATTTGGGCATCGGTGGCTTTGCCGTAACCGGTTGCCCAGATGGCGGTGTCGGTCCAGGGGCCTTCGGTGAGGCGTTCGAGCGTGTGCACGTTGGCGCCGGCGACGAAACCTTTGCCGTTGGGGGTGAAATCGTGCGCGAGACTGAGGTAAACTTCATCGGTCCTGAGGGCCCTCTGGCGCATCTTGCGGGCGAGGTCGTCGGGGACCTTGTCGGCGCCGTCCCAGAGGTCGACGGCGAGCGAGAGGTTGCTTTCGGGCCACATAATCTCGAGGCGGCTTGGGTTTGTGGAGCAGGGGATGGCGCCGGTCTGGGGGCTGCTGTTCTTGTTAAAATAATCGACGAGGGTCTCGATGGCTTTCAGGAAGACCGGGTCCTTGTCGGCCTCATAGGCCCTGGCCCAGGCGGCGATGTAGAAGCCGCCGTGGCGGGGGTACTCGTTTTGCGTGCCGGGGGCGTGCTTTGTCCAACTGGCGTGGCGGGAAAATTCGCCGCTGTGCTCATTTATCTGGTGGTCCCAGAGTCCGTGGGCGAATCTTATGCAAGGTTGCGGTGCGAGATCAAAGGACTTATCCCAAAGGACCCAAGCACCGAAGAACTCGTGATTATCGCCTCTGGCAAAGGCGAGGGTTTCGGTCTTGAAGCCCCATCCGATGTGCTCGCCCCATGCCATCAGGCCGGTCACGGGGCTCTGGCAGTTCTCGAAGAACCACTTGAGCGCGTTGTCGGCTTCCTGAGCGTACTTTTTGTCGCCGGTGACATCTGTCAGGGCATAGAGCGTCTGGTAAAGATCCTCGTCGTGCATCGGGTTGGCGCCGTAAAGTGAGCGGTCGCCGTTGCGAATGCCTTCGATTCTGCCGAGGTCTCTGTCGATCAAGGTGAGGGTCTTTCGATCCAAGGCCGAGGCAATCAGCGGAGATTTAACCTCTCCGTATGTATCCCTTCCATGCTCGAGCAGGGCATCTGCGTATGACCTGACAAGTTTCAAGTAATCCGGCTGTTTCTCGGCGGCACTTCGAGCAGTATTTGCCATACACAGCAGTCCCGCAAGGGTAGCCACCAGCAGTATTCGTTCTGTTCTCATCACACACTCCTTTCAGGATTAGTTGAATTGTAGTTATACTTTCTTATACAAGCTGCGATTGACGGCAATAAGCCTGCGAGCAGAACTGCCGCGGCTGCGCCGACACCCCCGCCGGTAAGCGAAACTCTATTGTCTTTCAGGACTTTGCAAATCATCTCGGTTGCTGTGCAATCTACGTTAAGACGCGACTTGCCCCATTTTATCGTATGAGGCCTGCCTGTCAATGGCGTTTATCCACGGCCGTCATGCGTGCTACTGCGGGACAAAGGTCTGGACGCCCATGTGCGTTTCGCCCGTGAAGAGTGAATAGACGGTCCCGTCATCTGCGACGACGGACCAGCTTTCACGATGGTCGGGCTCTGAGAGGCTCCAGCCGATGATGTAGTCGCCGTTGTTGTTGAATTTCATTATGCTGAGCAGCCTGCCCGTTGTCTGCTTCTGGAGCTCGCCCTGGCCGCCTTCCTTGTTTCGGACCATCAGATAGATGTTGCCCCACTTGTCGCCGACCATAGTGTGGAAAAAGACGGGTCCGTCGGGCGGGTCGCCGTGTGCGAAGGCAAAAAGGAATTTTCCGTTGGGGTCGAATTTCTGGGTGGGGCCGTAGTAGCCGGAGACGAATACGTCGCCGCTGGGGTCGACCGCGAGGCCGTGCGGGGCGTTGAACTCACCGGCATCCAGGCCGGGCTGACCCCAACTATAGAGGAATTCGCCGTCGTGGCTGTAAACATTGATTCTGAAATTATCGACGTCGGTGACGAACAGGCGCTGGCGGGCGTCGAAGCCCAATCCGTGGGCACGATGAATCTGGCCGGGGCCGATTCCCTTCTCGGCGAAGATTCGGACGAATTCGCCGTCGTGGTTGAACATCTGGATGCGTGGTCTGTCGCCTTTGCTGTCGGTCACCCATATATGTCCGTGGACGTCAACCTGAACGGCGCGAGGCTGGGTAAATTCACCCGGGTCGCTGCCTTTGCCTGAGCCGACATCGCCGAGGTACTTGCCCTGGGTGTTGAAACGCATGACCCAGCCGCGCTGGTCGGCTATAAGGAGATTGCCGTCCTTGTCCAGGCAGATTCCGTGCGGCTTTTTCAGCTCGCCGGTGCTCTTTCCTTCTTCCGGCTCTGCTTCTTCCGACTTTATTTCCTGCGACCATGTGTGGACCAGCTTATATGAGGGCTCGCCCATAAGCACGGTGGCGAAAAGATAACGGTTTGCGGCCTCCGGGGCCTCGGCGCAGATATGGATTTCGCAGGGCGTCGGGACTTTTTTGGGGGCGGTGTATAGGCCGTTGGGGTCGATGGTGCCGAATTCCTTGTTGCCGCCGGGAATGCCGTTGACGGACCATATCACCTTTTCCGGTGCGGAGGCGGCCATAAGATATGTGGCCAACATTATGACCTTGAACCGCTGTTGACCGCGGGGCTCGAGCCTCGCCAGAGACGGCTTAATGATTGCCCGCCTGAAGTCGGGGTCGGTTTTTGTGGCTGCCGCCGGAGCGGCGAAAACAGATAGGCCAATCAGCACTATTGCCAGGATAAGGGAAAGAGGGGTCCTTTTCATCTCGAGGCTTCCTTATTGGGTTAATTCTTCTATCTTTTTCGGGATGCGGACGGGCATATTGTACACGGAGCGGGCTTTTTAGTCAATTGCGTTTGCCTTCGGGCCCTTCGACGGGCCAGAAGACCTGGTCTCCGCCTTTTTGGCCTTGTCCCCAACTGCTGGGTTTGCCGCCATCGTCGTCGAAATCAGCGCCGAGACTGTAGAGTGTGAAATCGTGGCCGAGGGATGTGTAAACAAGTGGGCCGCTGCTATACGGATCCATCGGCAACTGCTTGAGGTAACCGGCCGCCACAAGGTCCTCAAGTACGTCCGGAAATCTACCCTTATCGGCCTTATATCGCAGGACGGCGATTGATGTGATCAAAGCAGCGTCCTGTACCTTTTGTCTCTGCCACACTTCGATAAAAACCGTATGGACGGGCCCGCAGACGAATCCAAGGAACTCACAGCCTATTTTGTCACTAACTTCCGCAGCCGGCTGAATGCCTTCTTGACGAAGCTGCGAGGGAGTCCGGGCGCTGAGCTTCTCAAGATACTCAAAACAGTCTTCGATACCTTTTACCATTTCTCTTCGATCAGGCCCGAACATCGCCATAGAAACAATCCTGGTATTGACGGCAAAATCAGACGGTTCTTCATGACGGGCCAGCTCAGCATATTCTCTCAGAAAGCCGGGCAGGTTTTGACTTATAGGGGGTTGCTGATACTGAAGATAAGGGCGCACGAGTTTTTTGGCCGCCTCCGACGGGACGATATGACCGTTGCCTCGGCCGTTGTCCGTGCATATTCGCTGAACCGTATCGAGCATAAACAATTTAGCGCCCTCAAAATCAGGCTGCGGGTTTGTTGACAACTGCTGCTCGAGTTCCTGCTGCAGATTTTGCAGGCGGTCCGACTCCAGCGCGGTATTCGCCAAGATATAGAAAATCTGGGTGCCCATTAGTGCGTGAAGGGCCCTGCCCACGTTTTGAACGTACCATTTCTGGCCCGCAAAATGCTGGGCGAGCTTGTAGCCGACAGTACAGTCCTGCAGGGCGACATCAGGTCGTGCCTGCTCAAGCTCGATCCGCGCGTGCCAGCTGAGCAAGAGGCCCATTTCCCTGACGTGGAGAGGGTCTATAGCTGGTTTGCACCAAACATCATCACCGGCGGAGACTTTCAGCCACAGGTACGGCTTCGCCGAACCACGCTTCAGATAAGTCAAAGCTTCGCTGTTGGCGATGACCCATTTGTTCACTTTTTCCAATTCCTCCGGGTCAAGATTGCCCCGTCTAAAGGCCGATCCGGAACTGCTGAACAGGTCAGGCGGCATACGGACAAAGAGATCTGCGGCCTTTTGATAATCGAAAGCGGCGTCGTTGTTCGGGTCGTAGTCGGCGGGCTTTGATATCCGATTCAGTTCTGCAATGTAGTCAACAGAAATCGTGGGTTTGGCAGTCAGGATCAGGGTAATTCTCAGAACTAAGAACGCCAGCAGGACGCCAAGAAGTGCCAAGGCCACCTTCGGCACGGAAAGCCTTTTCTTCTTGCCTTCATTGCTATTCTTTTTCGGTGTGTGTTCGGGCATTCGTTACCTGCTTCTTGTCCGCGCTCTCCTTTGGCCTTTGTACGGGCCAGAAGACCATGTCGCCGCCCTTTTGGCCTTCGCCCCAGTTGCTGGGGGCACCCGAGTCGTCGTCAAAATCAGCGCCCAGACTGTAGAGCGTGAAATTGTCGGAGGTCTTCTTATAGACCAAAGGCTTATCGCCGTATGGGTCCATCGGCAACTGCTTGAGGCAACCTTCTGAGACAAGCAGGTCGAGCTTGTCGGGTAATTGGCCTTTATCAGTTTTGTAGCGCAGAACCGCCAGGGTCGTTATGAGGGCGTCGGCAGCGGCTTTGTTGCGCCAGGAGAGCTGCGTGACGCGGTCGGCGTCGGGCAGAAAGATCGGCACAAAAGGGTTGCCTTTCGTTATGCGCTGCGCAGTTTCTTTGATGTTCTGATTTTCTTTGTGCAACTGCCAGGGCGTTTTGCGGGCGGCCTCGCCAAAGTAATTGTACACCTTATCGGTAATTTCTATAGTGTTGGGGCCGTCCACTTGCTTGAGGTCCTGCACCTGCTGGTCGCTCAGCTTCAGCATGCCTTTCATTTTATCAAGCTGGGCCTGCGATATTCTGGGCAGGCCGGAGTTGTAATCGGTAAACGCCCCTTGGGCCGTGTCATACATGACGAACTTCTCGACGGCAAAACCAATGATGTGGGCGTATTCAGCAGACAGCTTCTCGAGCTGCTGCTGGAATTCCTTCAGTTGGTCGGCGGGGGCCTTTGTATTGTCGAGGATTCGGAAGGCGGCGGAGTTCGAGATGGCGGTAATTGTTATGCCCGCAAGCTGTTCAAATACGGGCCCGGTACCCGACCAATGCATACCGTATCGATAACACAAGCCAAGGTCGGAAAAGGCATCCTTGAACTCGCCCCTGGCCGCCTTTACCTTTGCCCGCCAACAAAGTGCGTCGGCCAGGCGTCTTGCCTTTAGCAGGTGGGGCGGCTTTATCTCCCACATGGAGCCCCCTTCATATCTGAACCAGCAGTGCGGTTTGTCGGCTCCCTTTTTGAGCTCGTCAAAAGCCGGAGAATTCTGCTGGAGCCATTTTTCCAATGCCGGCTGCTGTTCGGCGGAAAGCCCGGCCACCCATGTCTTCTGGTTCAGCTGTTTCAGCTGGTCCGGTCTTTCAACATACAGATCAAAGGCCTTTTTGTAAAAAGGGCCGGCGTTCAGCTCTTCGGACCTGTCCGCAGCAACCAGTTGGTTGATGGCGGGCACATAATCAATCGGTACCATCAAGTCAGTCCCGGGTCCCACCTGGGCGGCACAAAGGGCTGCCGTGGGTAAAACAGACATCATTATCGCCGGAAAAACATATCTCGATACTGTCTTCTGCCACTGCATGACTGTTACCTCCAATTAATCAGTTGTTTTCGGTTTGTTCCTCTGCGTCAGTTTGTATTTGTGTAAGCTGCAGACCGAAGCGGTCCAGCTTTTTCTGGCCTTCATCGTATTGGCCGTGGGCGTTTCGCAGGTGTCGGCCGAGCACTTCCCAGCTGCCGCCGAAATCTGCGAAAGATGAGTTGAGCTTCTTGAGGTTCTGGCGGATTTCGGCGGCCTTCTTCTCAATCTGCAGTCCGTGCAGCCCCATCACCACGGTCATCAGATACGCATACAGCAGGTTCGGCGAAACCGGGACGACCTTCTTATCGAGGGCGTACTGGAGAACATCCTTTGTTTCGCCGATGTACTTCACGATGGTCTCATAATAGACGTTCTCTGCGGGTATGTACATCATGGCGAAATCGAGCGTGCCCTCGGCGGGCCGAATATAGTCTGAAGCAATCTTGTCGATGTGCCTGATTACATCATTGACGAGCTGCCTCCGCAGCTTTGTCTTTTCCTCCTCGGACTCAACCCGGACAATTCTCTCGAAACTCGGCAGCGGAAATTTGGCGTCGATGGGCACGCAGTAATCTTCCAGCCTGACGAGTGCATCGACTATTTTTCCGTCCTTGAAGGTGTATTGCAGCTCGTAGCTTCCCTTCGGCAGTATGGTAGAGAGCAGATTCTCCAGCGACCATTCGCCCATCTGGCCCCGCAGCTTGGGCGAGCTTAAGATGTCCTGGAGTCTCCTTACCTCGGCGCCGACCTGCAGCATTTGCTTGTTTGTTCCCTGCAGCTCGCCGACTTGGGTGTTCAGCCGGGCGAGCACCTGCTGGCTGGATTCGATATTGCGGGAGATGTTCTCCTGGCCTGTCTGGAGTGATTTTTGAAGTCCGTCACGGACGCCGTCCTGCGCGGCCTTGAGGGCTTCGAGCTGCTGCTGGAGCAGGCCGATGCCGGCCGACTGGGCGGCTACCTCTCTGCGGGCGGCAAAACTTGCGCTGATGAGCCAGACCAAAAGGCCCAGAACAAACAAAACCATAACGCCGGCTACGGCAAGTATTACCCACAGCATATTTTCGGTCCTCAATAAGACTGCTCACATTATATGATTTCCGGCCCCTTTAGTCAAAGGACAATAGGCGTCTCGAAACGGCGGAAAGAGCCTTGATGCAGGGCGCGAACTCTGGTACACTTGCGGCATTAATAAGCTGGAGCGTGCGAAAAGAGACGAAAATCCTGGTGAGAAATCCCATTTTGCGAAGGGAGCTTGTGATGATTATCAATTTGAGCACGAGCAGGTATTTCGCCGCCGGCTGTGTCGTGGTGTGGTTTTCTACGATGATCGGATGCCAACAGCGCAAGGAGACCGAAACCGCAACGCCTGCGCCGGAGGTAGTGATAGACAGACTCGTTTTGGGCAGCTTGCAGACAAATTGCTATTGTCTAAGGGCGGCAAAGGCAGCAAAAGACTGTTTGATAATCGACACCGGAGCCGACCACGTTGAACCGCTGATCGATTTTCTGAATGAGCACTCTCTGCGTCCGGCGGCCGTGGTTTTCACGCACGGGCATTTCGACCACGTCAACGGCGTGACACTTCTGGCCGAGCACTTTCCGGAAGTGGAGCCGGTTATTCACAAGGAGGATGCAGAGGCGCTATCCGGTAAGGTGAAGGACTCGAAGATACGGGTTGTCGAAAAGGAAGAGCCTATAGAATTTGCGGGGATTAAACTTGAGGTATTCCACACGCCGGGCCACACACCGGGCGGTATATCCCTGTATGTTCGGTCCCGCAGGCTGGTCTTCACCGGTGATACGCTCTTTGCAGGGTCGATAGGCCGGACCGACCTTGAAGACGGCAGTCGTGAGGAACTTATCGAAGGAATAAAGAAGAAGCTCCTTGTCCTGCCGGATGAAACGGTGGTTTACCCGGGCCACGGTCCATCAACCACGATTGGGAAAGAGAAGCGGTCGAATCCATTTTTGCGATAGGGTGCAGCGGCAGCGTGCAGTGCTGCCAGGCGGCAGTCCAGGAGAAGTTGTAGCGATGAGTCTGTCAGAGCTATTGCAAAGCGAGAAAATAGTCTTGCTCGACGGGGCGATGGGAACGCAGCTCGACCGGCGTGGTCTGATGTCGCGTGGCCGGAATAACCTCGATGCTCCAGAGGCGGTGCTGGAAATTCACAGAGAATATTCCAACTGTGGGTGCAACGCCCTAACCACCAACACACTGACTATGAATCGCATCTACATCGAGACACACAACGTCGGGGTAGATGTTAGAGAGGTGAACCGGGCGGGCGCCGAATTGGCAAAGCGGGCTGCCAAGGGCAATCAATATGTGCTGGGCGATATTAGTTCGACGGGTCAGATGCTTGAGCCGTACGGCAATTACAAAGAGTCGCAGTTTTACGATGCCTTCAAGGAGCAGGCCGAGGTATTGGCAGAAGCCGGCGTGGATGGCTTCATAATTGAGACAATGTTTGATTTGCGAGAAGCGCTCTGCGCCCTTCGGGCCTGCAAGAACAACTTCCAGCTTCCTGTCATTGTTTCAATGGCTTTCGTAACAGACGAATCCGGAGGCAGGACGATGATGGGCAACTCGGCGCAGGATTGCGCGAGACAATTGTCGCAAGTGGGTGGTGACGCCGTCGGCGCCAACTGTGGAAGTATTGACCCTGCTCAAATGGCTGCTGTCGTGTCAATGCTCAAGTCGGGCACAGAACTTCCCGTCCTGGCCCAGCCCAATGCAGGCAGGCCCAAGCTGGTGGGTGACCAGACCGTATTTGAAATGGCGCCGGCCGCTTTTTCGGCCGGTATCCGGGAGTGTCTGAATACCGGGGCGCGTCTTGTGGGCGGGTGCTGCGGAACAACCCCTGAGCACATTCGCGTCGTGGCCGCGTCCTTGAAAGGCGAGTGAGGAAAAACCGCTGCTGGACGGAACATTATGGCAAACTATCATTTGGTTATTTTGAGACAGCCGTATCTGGAGGCGATTATGACCGGTGGAAAGCGGATCGAATCGCGTTTTGCGATGACAAGACGGGCGCATTTCGGGCGGGTTTTGCCCGGCGACAAGTTGTTTCTCAAGCAAAGCAGCGGCCCGGTTTGCGGGACGGCTACGGTAGCGGCGGTAAAAAACTTCGAGAACCTCACCCCCAGACAGATAGCCGATCTCAAGAGACGATACAACTGCGACATCGGCGGCACGGAGGAATACTGGCGGGCCAAGGCAAATTGTCGGTTCGGTTTCTTGGTCTGGCTAAAGGACGTAAAGCGGATTTCGCCTGTGCGAATCAGCAAGAAAGACTGGCGAGCCTGGGTGCTTCTGACGGAGAAACAGGACTTCGGGTTGCTCCAAAAGCGTGCGTCGAGGGGCGATTCGCTGTGAAATCGACTGTGAGTGTTGCTGATGACGTTCCGGCGGGAAGCGCGATCCGGACGGCCGCTACCGCCAGTCGCCGGGGCAGTAGATGGATTCAGGGGGGATATTAAACTTTCTGCACAGACCCTCGACGAGCGCTTCGGTCCTCTTGGCCTGGCAGTCGGTCGGGTGGACGGTCTTGCCATCGGCTATGACACAAATGCGGACTGTCTGACTGCTGCCGTACCAGGTCCGTCCCGGTGCGATGGACCACTGTCTCTGCCATTTTTCGCTTGTTTGAATCTGGCCGTCGCCGCCGCCAAGACCGTTGCACACACAGAAGTGATAGTTGATGTCCTCCGGACCGGCCAGCCCGGTAAGTGACGCCAATTGCTCAATATTACCGGCCCGGGTCCCACTGTAACAAATTTCAATGCTGTTCCACCGCTTGGGATACTGAGCAGCCTGGCTGACAATAGCTTCTTCCGCGGGGTCGAGGCGGTAGTAGTTGGCAAGACAAAAGGGTCCGGCCTTGGGGGGGTTATTTCCCAACGCCATCAGAACGGCGGCTCCGCTCGTCATCGATACGAGCAGCGCCACTAATACTTTAGCCACCCTTGGCTGACTCGACATGAAACCATCCTTGACAGCAAATTCAACTTACAACAGACGGCGGCTCGAAGAAACCAAGTCCGTTCTAAGTAGTAAACATCGGCGCTTGCCTGCAAATTACTCCAGCTTTTGCCGAAGATTTTGCAACTTTTCTTTATAGGTCTGCACAGAGAAGACTACATTCGGATTCGCACACAAATATCTTGATTTATGGGACCGCAATCTGTATATTCGCTTGGCCTAATTGAGAAGCAGCAGACCGGCCGAGGCAAGGATTCAACTGTCGGGCGGCGAGGCTTTTAGGGCCGGTCTCTTCGAGACAGTGGTTTGGATATACTGACGGAGCAATCAGGCAAGGCCCGTTATATCAGGAGAAGAAAAGATGGCAGCAAAACTCCGTTCCCTATCCACAGAGGAAATCACCAGGCTCACCAACCAAGGCTGCAGCTGCACAGGCTGGTCAAACATTCAGGTCGCCGAAGGTTTTGACCCAAGCAAGGTGAGGTCCACGATCTTCTCCGGCAGGATCGAATTGGGCGTGTTCGAAAAGGAGGTGTCCTTCTGCGGGGGAGTGAAGAAGCCGGCGGGGATTAGCGACGCCGCCATCCACAACTGTAGAATAGGCGACAACGTTTACATCAATCAGGTCAGGAACTATATCTCGAACTATACCATCGAGGACGATGTAATAATTGAGAACATCGATTTGCTTGTTGTTGAGGGCGAGACCAGCTTTGGCAACGGCACCGAAGTGGCGGTTGTGAACGAAGCCGGCGGCCGGGAGATACCCATCTACGACCACCTATCGGCCCATACCGCTTACGTAATAGCCTTTTATCGCCACCGGCCCAAGGTGATTGAAAACCTTCGTAAAATGATAGCCGACTACACGGCCTGCGTCACTTCATCCATGGGCCTGCTGGCAAAAGGCGCCAAGCTGATCAACTGTAGAATCATAAAGAATGTCAAGGTTGGTCCGGCAGGCGTCATTGAGGGAGTTAATCGGCTGGAGAACGGCTCTGTCAATAGCTGCCCGGAGGACCCGGTTTACATCGGTCCCGGAGTGTTTGGGGAGGATTTCGTTTGTGCCAGCGGCTCAAAGGTAACCGACGGGACGATAATATCGAAGTGTTTCGTGGGCCAGGGAACGGTTCTGTCGAAGCAGTATTCGGCGGAGAACTCGGTGTTCTTTGCCAACTGCGGCGGTTTCCACGGCGAGGCGTGTGCGATATTTGCCGGCCCCTACACGGTCACCCATCACAAATCGACGCTGCTGATTGCGGGCTTGTTTTCTTTTTTGAATGCCGGCAGCGGAACCAACCAGAGCAACCATATGTACAAGCTTGGGCCTGCCCATCAGGGGATTGTCGAGCGCGGCTCCAAGACGGCCAGTGATTCCTATATGCTGTGGCCGGCCAAAGTCGGGGCCTTTACTGTTGTTATGGGCAGGCACTATCGAAACTCCGATACTTCTGATTTGCCTTTTTCATATCTAATCGAGCATGAAGATGAAAGCATTCTCGTGCCGGGCGTGAATCTGCGGAGCGTGGGCACGGTTCGGGACGCCCGAAAGTGGCCGAGCCGGGACAAACGACAAGACCCACGAAAGCTGGACCTGATAAACTTCAAGCTGCTGAGCCCTTACACAGTTCAGAAGATGCTGAACGGCTCCCGGCTTCTTGCGAGCCTCAAGGCCACCTCCGGCGAGACCTCCGAGTATTTCACCTACCATTCGGTGAAGATCAATAAGTCCTCGCTGGACCGGGGCATCGAGTTTTATGAAATAGGCATCAACAAATTCCTGGGCAACTGTCTTATCAAGCGCCTGGAAAACAAGGATTTCCAGGATGTGGAGGAGCTTCGAGAAGCTCTGCTGCCGGAGACGCAGATGGGGACGGGCAGATGGGTGGACCTGGCCGGTCTGTTCGCGCCGGAAGGTGCGGTGGAAAAGATGCTCGATGAGATCGAAACAGGCACTATCAGCACGCTGGAGGAGCTGACGGCGGCGTTTGAGAATATGCACAACGGTTACCCGGCTTATGAGTGGGCGTGGGCGGCAAATGTGCTGGAGCAGCGGCTGGGCAAGACCATCAGGCAGGTAACGGCACAAGATATCATTGATCTGACCACGAAATGGAAAGAGGCCGTGGTGGAGCTGGACCACATGCTTTACTCCGACGCGAAGAAGGAATTCGCGGCCACCGCGCAGATAGGATACGGCCTGGATGGCGACGAAGAAACAAGACATCGGGATTTTTCGGGGGTGAGAGGAACGTTCGAGCAGAACAGTTTCGTTTCCGAAATTGAGAAACACATTGCTATGAAGAGTAAGCTGGCCGAGGAGCTTATCGGCCGGATGGGAAAACTATGTTGACAAAAGTTACTTGGAACGGGAGCTGATTATGAGAGTGATAATTGAGCCGGACTATGGGTTAGTATCCCGGTGGGCCGCCAACCATGTGGCAAAAAGAATAAAGGAATTCGGGCCGATGGAGTCGAGACCCTTTGTGCTGGGGCTTCCCACGGGCTCGTCGCCGCTGGGAATGTACAAAGAGCTAATAAAGCTCAATAGGGCAGGCACAGTTTCGTTCAAGAATGTCGTTACATTCAACATGGACGAATATGTAAATATACCCGAGGACCATCCCGAAAGTTATCACTCATTTATGTGGAACAACTTCTTCGGCCGCATTGACATCCCCGGAGAGAATGTGAATATCCTTGACGGTAATGCCGGCGACCTCGAAGCGGAGTGCGCCAACTATGAAAAGAAGATGAGAGATATCGGCGGGATTCATCTCTTCGTGGGAGGAATCGGGCCGGACGGTCACATAGCATTTAATGAGCCAGGCTCGTCCCTTTCGTCGAGGACCCGCATAATGGCTCTGACTTACGACACCATCGTGGCCAACTCGCGTTTCTTCGACAATGACGTGAAGAAGGTCCCCAAAACGGCCCTGACGGTGGGAGTGGGAACGGTGATGGATGCACAGGAAGTGATGATCATTGTCAACGGGCACGGCAAGGCGCGCGCCCTGCGGCACGCCATCGAGGGCGGCGTAAACCACATGTGGACCGTCAGCGCGCTGCAGATGCACCCTAACGGCATAATCGTGTGCGACGAAGAAGCGACCGTCGAACTCAAGGTGGGAACTGCAAAATACTTCAAAGATATAGAATCGGCCAATCTCGACCCTGCGACACTCATGTCCTGACTAACGGTTTGCTGACGACTGTCGGAATACGAAACAGGAAACCCGCGTTCGTGCGTTTGCAGTTCCTGTTTGAGCAATCTATCTTCGAGTTAGTGCCGTCCGTCACCGGTCAGCCGGCGGGGGAGGAGGCGCCGGCGGTCGAGAAGCAGGTGGAAGAGGCGCCGGCGGTCGAGAAGCAGGTGGAGGAGACACCGGGGGTCGGCCAACAGAAGGTCGAGGGGGCGCAGGCTCTTTTCCCGGCGGATAGACTATGCTGGCCTTGGCCTTGAGCGATTCGATATACTGTTCTACAAGCTCCCGCTGCTTTTGTTGCGTCAGCCGATTTATGATATTATCTTTGGCCTGGTCAAACCCTATAACTTCCGGTTCTCTGTGGCCTGTAACTCTTATTATGTGATACCCGAATTGTGTTTCCACAATATCGCTCACCTGGCCTTCTTTCAGCTCAAAGGCGGCCTTCTCAAAAGCAGGCACCATTTCACCCCGGCCGAAGAAACCGAGGTCGCCCCCCCTCGCACTCGAAGAGCAGCTCGAATTGGTCTTCGCCAAAGTTGCGAAGTCCGCTCCGCCTTGTTTGATTTGCCTGAGCAGGTCCTCCGCCTTCGCTCCGGCCGCGGCCTTGGCCTCGTTCGGCTCGGCGTTCGGGTCAGGCGATATAAGAATATGACTGGCCCTGACCTGCTCGGGCCTTTCGAACCGCACCCTATTCTCAGAATAGTACTTCCTTGCATCAGCCTCATTGACATCCACTTTGCCCGCGAATTGAGCCTCCAACAGCTTCTGGTACTTCATTTCCTTGCTGTCGCGGAGCTGCTTCTTCATTTCTTCGAAGCTCTGTCCCTGAGCCTCCACCAGCGCCTGGATGTCCTCCAAAGACAACGGCGGCTGTTGTCGAGCGCCGCTTTGCCTGAGATGTGTAATGACATCCTGTTCGGTAATGACTATGTTGGCGGCTCTTAGCTGCTCATCCAACAGATGCTCGACAATCATTCTATCCAAAATTCTGTCCTGCATTTGTTTTTTCATCTGTTGGATTATTGCCGGCGGCATGTTTCCGGCGTTTCCGGCCATTCTGTCGAACTCCACCTTGAGCAGCTCTTCCAACTGGCTCTCGGCGAGGTCAACACCGTTAACAGTGACAGCAACATCGCCGGTATCGGCAGGCTCTTTTATCTGGGGTTTTGCGGTAGTATTCGGCTCGACCGCACCGGCATCAAGAGCGGCGGCCGGATCGGCGGCGACGAGAAGTGCCAGAGCGCAGACAATAATCCCTAACTTTGAACACCTATAGAATTGCATAAGATTACCCTTAAATGGCTGGGTCAGAAGGTTAAGACTTATTCGACATACACACACATCCGCGTATTATCCCATTGAAAAGCCGGCAAATCAACACTTTTCTCGTTTTTCACAATTATTTGGGTGCACTTCGCGTTTGTAGGTGGATTCTTTGCCCCTATCATTGCCCCCGTTTCTTCCCGATTCGGTTTCCCCCCCTTGTCATTCCCGCGAAAGCGGGAATCCACCCCGCTCGTAAGGGCTGCACGACCATAGAAGCCCAATAGCCTGCCTTCCTACCTACAAATATGAAGTGCACCCCAGTTATTTGGAAAACGCCTTCGTAATCCGGCCCATGTAAAGCCTCGCGGCAGGCTCATTGCACCAAAGACGCTGATTCGGCTGCAAGATCAGGGAAATGCGGTTGCAAATATCATTCAGTGTGATATTGTAAGCTGCGCAATGGACACGTATTTTCGTTTGTGGCAGACATGCACATAATTTTCTCGGTCTGAAATGGATTCTTGCAAACGAGCTACAATTCAGGAACATGCCATTACCGTTGCCGCCCGGTATTCTGAAACCGACCAGGGCGGAATGGTTCACCACAGCGTTTACGCGGTTTGGTTCGAGATGGGGCGGACAGAGCTTCTGCGCGTTAACGGGCTGGCGTACAAAGACCTTGAGAAGGCCGGCGTATTCCTTGTGGTTGCCGAGTTGAGGATAAGATACCGCCGGCCGGCGAGATACGACGAACAGCTGCAACTGGCGACCCGCTGCTCAAGAGTAACCGCCAGCAAGATTGAGCACACGTACGAGCTTACCCGCAGCAGTGATGGGGCCCTGGTGGCGGAGGGTACGAGCGTTTTGGCCTGTGTTGACGCGCAAGGCAAGCTCCGGCGGATACCGGAGTTCTTTTACCCGGAGCCCGAAACAACAAGTGTTTGACTTGGGTCCGTCAGATTATTAAACTTGGATTCGAACGATTATACGTTTCTCATGCTGCGATAGCGAGACGTCAGAATTGGCGATACCAGAAAAGAAAGAGTGCTGCGGCCTGTTCGGCATTTACGGCGACCCGGAAGCTGTCGGGAAGACTTATCTCGGGCTGCACAGCCTGCAGCACCGCGGACAGGAAGCAGCCGGAATCGCTTCAAGCAACGGTGAACTCATTCGGTGCTACAAGGGTATGGGCACGGCAGCGAGGGTCTTCCGAAGCGGGTCAGGACTCCTGGAGGAGCTGGCAAATCCTATCGCCATCGGACACGTGCGCTACTCTACCACGGGTTCCAGCAAGGCGGTAAACAGTCAGCCTCTACTGATTGAGTACTCTCAGGGGCAGGTGGCGGTGGCCCACAATGGGAATCTGGTCAACGCTGCTCTGCTGCGCGCAGAGTACGAAGCGTACGGCAGCATATTCAAGTCAACCAGCGACACGGAAGTGATCGCCCATCTGCTTGCCAAGCCGACCCACATCAACAAGCCCGACACACTGGCCCATGTGCTCAATCATTTGCAGGGGGCGTTTAGTCTGCTGTTCTTGTTCCGCGACCGTATTGAGGCGGTAAGAGATCCCTGCGGCATCCGGCCTCTGTGTCTTGGGCAGACCGAGAGCCTCGCCTATGTCGTCGCCAGCGAGACCTGTGCCTTCGACGCCGTGGGCGCCAAATTCATTCGTGAAATCGAGCCGGGTGAAATCGTGCGTATCGACGAGAATGGTCTTCACAGCCGGTTCTTTGTCAAGCCGGGTTCGGTCACGCCGGCCCACTGCATCTTCGAGCACGTTTATTTCGCTAAACAGAACTCTCACATATTCGGTGAGAATGTGCATCAGTTCAGAAAAAAACTCGGAAGGCAACTGGCCATCGAACACCCCGCTCAGGCGGATGTTGTGATACCGGTCCCGGATTCGGGCACTTCGGCGGCGGTAGGGTACTCCGAGCAAAGCGGGATAGCGTTCGATATGGGTCTGATAAGAAGCCATTACGTGGGCAGAACCTTCATCTCACCGGAGCAGAAGAACCGAGAGCTGGAGGTGAAGCTGAAGCTGGCCATAGTTAAAGAGGTGGTGGCCGGAAAACGTATTGTGGTGGTGGACGATTCTATAGTGCGCGGCACCACCACCAGAGGCAAGATCAGGACCCTGCGCGAAGCCGGGGCAAAGGAAATCCACATGCGGGTAAGCTGCCCGCCGATTCGGTACCCTTGTTTTTACGGCGTGGATTTCCCCACCAAAGAGGAGCTGCTGGCGAACAATCGGGACCTGGAGCAGATAAAGAAGTTCCTCGAGGTGGACAGTGTGGGCTATATGTCCTTGGAAGGTCTGTTATCCTGCGCGTCGCTGCCGGCGGATCACTACTGTACGGCCTGCTGGTCGGGAGATTACCCTGTACCGGTCGATGTTTCTGTGAATAAGTTTTCTCTGGAACGGCATCAAATGTATATGTTCGACGAACTGGAGCAATAGCCGGCTCTTTTTGGGCGCAGCATGTGCCGGCCGGTGAAGCGAGGACCAAGGTGGATGGATAACTACATCAGTTACGAACAAGCGGGAGTCAGCATCGACGCCAACGACCGGATGGTCGAGCAGATATACTCGCACATATCCAGCACCTTCGGGCCGCGGGTAATACAGTTGAAGGGCGGGTTCGCGGGGCTGTTTCGGCTGGACTACGACGAAAAGCTCTTCAAAAGGAATTACAGAAGCCCGGTACTTGTGGCCTGCACCGACGGCGTGGGAAGCAAGGTCCAGTTGGCCGCCAAAATCGGCAGGTTCGACACTGTGGGCATTGATTTGGTGGCAATGAACGTCAACGATATGCTCGTGCTTGGCGCAGAGCCGCTGTTCTTTCTGGACTACCTTGCTGTTCACAAGCTGGAGCCCGACGTAATAGCCGAGATGGTCAAAGGTGTTGCGGCGGGCTGCCGTATGGCTGATTGCGCCCTGTTAGGGGGAGAAACCGCTGAAATGCCCGACACCTACGCGCAGGGCGATTTTGACATGGCGGGCTTTGCGGTGGGCGTCGTCGAGCGAAGGAAAATCATCAACGGGCGAAATGTCAGAAAAGGCGACGTTATTCTCGGCCTTGGCTCAAGCGGCCTGCACAGCAACGGATACACGCTCGCCCGCAAGATCTGTTTCAACAAGGCCGGTCTGAAGATGACCGATACTCCAGATGAACTGGACGGCGCGGTCCTGGGCGATGTGCTGCTGGAGCCTACGCGAATTTACGTTCGGCCCATCATCAGGCTGCTCTCTCAGTACAAGGTCAAACGAGTCGTACACGGGATGGCCCATATTACGGGCGGCGGGCTGGTCGGAAACATACCGCGGGTGCTGCCCAAGGACTGCGACGCGGCAATAAGAAAATCGAGCTGGCCAAGACGCAAGGTATTCGAACTTCTGCAGAACAGAGGCCCGGTGGAAGAGGCCGAGATGTACCGAGTGTTCAATATGGGCATAGGATTCGTGCTTATAGTGGCCGAGGACTTTGCCGATTCAATCAAGAAGAAACTGAGCAGGTACGGCGAAAAAGTTTACAACATCGGCAGGATAACCACCGGCGCCGGCAAAGTGGTGCTCAAGTAATTCGATATCACCTCGCGGAATAGGAAAATCGCAAATCAGACTCATCAAATTGAAACGCAGTTTGTTGCAAACAGCTTTGGCGGGGATAATCTACGCAGGCTTCTCCTTTTATCTATACCAGCCTTACCTGAGGAACTTCGGTCGGTGGCAGTATCTTCTTGTCTTGAATGTCTTCGTCGCTTCTTTGGGCTGCTTTTTTCTGAGCCGGCGGTGGGTGTCAGGATTTCTGTGCTCGTTGTTCGCCGGAGCGGTTTACGGGTTCGGGCCTTTCATGCTCGGCTTGTCGAAATTTCATCCGACGGCGGGCTCTTTGGCGGCTATCGTGCCCTGGCTGTTCTGTCCGGCAGCCTTCATCGGCAAGAATCGGCGGCTGTGGGTGGGCTTATCCCTGTCGGTGCTGCCGTTTCTGGCAATACTGGTGTTCTTTAATGTGTCAGCGCATTTTCGTCTATTCCCTATGCCGGTTCAGACCAGTCTGCATCCCAGAGATTTGACGGGGCTCTTTGCTCCGCTGGTTGCCATAACGCGACCGTTGACGCCGCTCGGCTTTTATCATATACCAATAGCAGCCCTTGTGATGGGCTTTTCGATGCTGCTGGCGGCCCGGCGTTTCGGCATATTAGCCATTGTCGCCATCGGTGCCGCTCTGGCGTTGTGCAAGTCATTTCTCGGGGTTAGTCCAATTATCTGGCTGGCGCTGCCCACCGTGTGCGGCGCGGTAATAATCGGCGCGGGGACACAGGCACTACTCTCGGCCGGTCCGGCGGATAAGAAATGGGTCCTGGCCGGCGCGGGGGCCCTGGCGTCACTGTCCATTGTGATGTTGCTGCTGGCGACAAAATGCTTTCGCATATTCGCCGGCCTGGGAAAGAACGCGGCGGAAATGTTCGTTTCGGCCGCCACTATGTATATCCTCGGCGCTGTTGCTTTAGCCATCGTATTCCTGCTCGCACGCGCAAAGGTTCGGCTGCAATGGCTTCGCCAGGTCGTGCTCGGCTCGGCTGTGGCAGTGGACATATTTTTGGGCGCACAATTTATTGTCGATACCATTTTGTAGAGACGAAGGTCGGCTTTCTTTGGGGGATTACTTTCATTCATGGCTCGAAAACAAAGAGAAATAATCAGGGTGGAGATGGGCCGGCAGTTCCGTGACTGCCCGTCGTGCGGATACACCGACGGCTTTCACAACATGTTCGAGAAAGCCGACAAGCCCGGGCTGTTGAAATGGTACTTTATATGTCCGCAATGCAGCAGCACATTCGACATCGGGCTGACAGTCAGCAGGGCTGTGAAAAGATGTGCAAAATAGCGGCGATCCTAAAAGGTTTCGCGCTCAACGCTCGCCAGGTAGAATCTGCCGTCCCTTTGCATGAACGTTATGATGGCGTCGAACTGCTGGTCTATGAAGCCGGTGTCGTTGGATACGACCGCTATCCCCACGATGGAGCTGATCTTGCTGTCCTGATGGTCAACCTCGGCAACCGATATATTGAACCTGCTTTTTAGGCGAGCGGTAAGACTCTTTACGATGCTGCGTTTTTCCTTCAGCGAGCCTATGCCCTGCAGGTGCAGTTGAGCCGTCATCACGCCTACAATCATTTCGACGTTCTCGAAAACCTGTTCGCGTTTTCCAGCCAGCGGCAAAGCCTTTTCCTGCCGCGGCACCGGAGTCGGAGAAATATCATTCTTTGTTCGGTTCGGACTCCGGCGATTGCATCTTTGACCGAACCGCCATATTTAACCCGTCCTTGCCGTCAGTGAGCCACGCGAGTGGAAAGCGGGCGAACATCATCTTCTGATAGCGGTGCCTTTCGCCGCCTTCGAAGAGCAGGCCTATGTCACCATCGGGCAGCCGGGCCAGACAGGAATAAGCCGACGGCCCCGCGAAAATCTGCTTTGCGACCGGCCAGCTCTCGCCCTCGTCGTAACTGAGTCGAACAGTCATGTTGACGCGGCCTTTTTCATCTGCAGGATTTGCAAACAGCACGCGACTGCGACCCTCTTGCGGCCACGAGTAGCGTCTTGTACAGGCCAGGCACTCGGGACATATCAGGTTCTTATCATAACGTAACTTCGACCAGGTCAGTCCGCCATCATCGCTCGTGGCCACGATGCGATAAGGCTTTCGGCCTTGGTCGGGATGGTTGCCGCCGCCCCGCATATTCAGAACGAGCGTCCCATCGGCCCTTTCGAAGACGGTGCACTCGTTGGTGTTGAAGGTTTCATCCGTCAAGCCGCCCGGCTGCCAGGTTTTGCTTCGGTCGTCGGAGTAAATGACGGCGGAACGAAACTGCTTTTCGTCCCTGGTGAACCAAAGCGTCATGACAAACCGGCCCTTGAACTTGCCGCGGGCAAGCTCGATTCCCAGACCCGAGCCGGTGGCAAAGCGGGTCCAGGCAAAGCGCGGTTTGAACGCCTCGAACACCTCGGTAATATCGTGAAAGTCCGACCAGGCGGCGCCATTATCGTCACTGTAGTTATGAAATAGGCGCGCTCCATTTACTGTTGAAAGCAGATGAATCCGGCCGGTCTGGCGGTCCACGAGGACCGTGGGATTTCCGCAGGTGCTTGTGCCTTCGTCGCGGAGAAGCTGAATGTCTGCGGACCATGTGCGGCCGCCATCGGCGGAGCGGCGCAGCAGCAGGTCGCGGTCGCCGAAATCTGACGAGGTTCGCCCCGCTTCACTGATTGCCAGCAATATCCCGCTGTTAGTTACAACCAGCACGGGAATGCGGAATTCCTTGTAGTCGCGCTCGCCCGCCGTGAACACATCGACCTGCTCGAGACCAACCTTGTCGGCGGCCAGGGCTGTCCCGGCAATCGTACTGAGAACAACAAGGCAAAAACTCATCCTGCCCATAATATGCAAAGTCCTTTCGGTATCATCAGATTCCACCATAGTAGATGCCTTGCTAAGCGATTGCAACACTTTCGCCGGGAGATGGGAAAGATTTGGATTTTCGCCGAACCACTACCTATACTATCGCACGGAATCCCGGATAGATTGAAATGAAGTCTGCGAAAGAATATTTGTCCAACGTGCCGCTGATTGCGCTGGTGGCGGCGAATATCGTGCCGGTTGCGGGCGTATTGTTTCTGGGCTGGGACGCCTTTTACATAGTGCTTTTCTACTGGGCCGAGAATGTGGCTGTCGGCTTCTACACCATTCTTAAGATCGCCTGTGTAAAGGTACCGCACCCGGCTGCACATCTCGGCAAGCTGTTTGCAATTCCCTTTTTCATGGTTCACTACGGTGGATTCACGGCGGTCCACGGCTTGCTCGTTCTGGGAATTTTCAAGAAGGGCAATGAAGGGTTGGGTGGCAGAGCGGATTGGCCGTGCTTTCTGGTTTTCGTTCAGATGCTGTTTAACGTTATAAGACAGGCGTACTCGATTATGCCGCCGCACATGAAACTGGCGATGGCGGCGCTTTTCGCCAGTCATGGCATTTCTTTCGTCTATAATTACCTAATCAAGGGGGAATACGCCGTCTCCGACGTCGGCAAACTAATGGCCGAACCATACGGGCGTGTTGTGGTAATGCACATTGCTATTTTAGGTGGGGGCTTTCTCGCCATGTCACTGGGCTCGCCGATAGGCCTGCTGTTGGCGCTGGTCGCGTTAAAGACGGTAGTGGACGTCAAATTCCATCAGCGCGAGCACCGAAAAAAGCAACAGCCTCTGAAAACGACCGCACAGGCCTGAGCACCTTGATTCCCTTACGTCCTCGTTTCGAGTTTTCTGACCGCCGCTGATACAATTCCGCACCGACTGACCTGCTGACAGGGGAGCCGGACTATAGCGGTTTCAACCAACACGGTCACAAGAGGCGAGAATCAGCCCTTCGAGCCACAACCGGTAAGCAAAACTCAAAAAATCTTGAAAGAAAACAGTTGCACCCGGCCGGCAAACTCGGTATCCTGAAAAGATAGAGGCATGGGAGACCTGCCAAGTCTTTTGAATAGGAAAGGAGTTCAAGATGAAAAGTTTGTTTTCTGTTCTGGCTTGCGTACTTTTGGCCATTCCTTGCTGGGCGAATCAGGCGGATTTCGACGCCAGCGGCGAGGTGGATGCGATTGACTTCGCCATTTTCGCCCGGGCCTGGAAATCGCATGAGGGCGAGCCAAACTGGAACCCCTTGTGCGACATCTCGGAACCAAACGACGGAGTTATCGACTGGCGCGACGTCGCGGGGCTGGGGGACAATTGGTGCTGGACACAGATTTATTTGGGCATCTACTCCGACGGCTGGGGCAACATGGTGGATGCCCTCACCATGGAAGATGAGGGCCACGTCAGTTTCATCGTCTATGAAGAAGAGCCGTATTACGACCCGCCAGAGTATTACGCCTATGCTTACCGGCAGGGATTTTATACAGAACTATACTACTTCACGGGCGTCAAGCAGTATTATACGCCGCTGGGCTGGCGAATTCAGTGCGAACTTGACGTCGACCTTGACCCGACCACTGCAGGTAAACTCAACGGGGTCATCTTCCTGACCCAGTGGTACTTTGCAGACAGCTATCTGGCGGACGCAGACGTAAACGTTCTGGACCCGAATACGTTCAACGTAGTTACTCAGTTTCACACCGACCTCCAGGGTCGGTTCGCCATCAACCCGCTGCCGTCCGGCGAGTACTTCTTTGAGTTTTATGAGTGCGACTTTGAGGAGTGTTATCATTTTGAAGAGGTAACCATCGAGGGACAATACGGTGACTTCGCATTTCCTGGCATTGAACTGGTATACAAGCCAAACATATACATCTATCCACAAGAGACTACCGATTTGGAGGCGTGCCTGGTGTTCCCCCACGGAGGTTCAGTAACAACCGCTATCCCGGATTACAACGATGGCTGGCATATCACGGTCGAGCCCTCCGGAATCATCAACGGTCAGTATGACTATCTGTTCTACGAAAGCGTTCAGCCCAACTACAGCCAGCACACCACCGGCTGGGTGGTGGCCGCAGGACAACTCGAAGATTTCTTCCGCAGTAATATGGCGGAGACAGGGTTTATCCAGGGCGAGATTGACGACTTTATCGAGTACTGGATCCCACGCCTGAGCGGGTATCCCTATTACGCGATATACCCTCAGTACAACGACGACCTTGATGAAATGATCAGACTGGAGTTTTCTGCGCCGCCCCAGAATCTTATCCGGCTCATATATTCAATCCGGGGCCTGGAAACAAACAGTCTAATGCTGCCGGAGCCGGTCATACCATCTTTTGCCAGAGATGGTTTCACCGTTGCCGAGTGGGGAGTCATCCTCTACTGATTGGCCGCGCCGGCCGCGAGACTATTTCTCGCAGTACCAGCGGTTGCCGGCGCCGGAAACCAGAAGCACATTCGAATATGCGGTGAAATCGCCGGTGCGGATGACGGCCTTGACGCTCCTGCTGTGCTTCTTGAAATCGGTGTGCGGCATCGTCTCGACGGGCATGTCTTTGCCGAAAATCTCGACAATCGCCTTGAACCGCGTGGGGCTGACCTTTTTGGTCTCGTTGGCCATTATGAGCTTTTCCACCGAGAAGTGCCTCTTGAGCTCCTTGAGCAGTTGGATGACGGTGGGTTTGTTTTTCGAAAGCGAAACGTCCACCGTCCGCACGCCCAGCGGTATGGGAAAGCCAGCATCGCAGACAATCAGCTCATCCATGTGGCCCATCATCGAGAAAACATCTGAAATCTCATTATTTACAATTCCTGTCTCTCTCATCTTGTCCATCCTTTTGAAGTTGTACTGTGAACCTTTGGCCGGGCGATTCTACCAGCTCAGACAAACCTACACAACCTTCTTACAAAAAAATCCCCTCCACTTCGCATTGCCGCAAGAAAACAACATTGGTCAAGAACGCGGTCCGTCAGGTTCCGGCATCCGAATCCCCCGTCTCGAACCGCCCGTCCTGTAGAGTCGAGAAATGGTCATGGAGCATATTGCGAAGACTATCGGCTATGTACAGCCTCTTGTGTTCTGTTTGTGGGTCACGCCCAAAACGCTCCAGATCTTTCGCCCATTCCGGTTCAATCGCACTGAGCTTCTGCTCTTGTTCGTCCAACGCCTTAGCCGCCTCCACCAGCTCCTTCGGAACGTGCGCCTTCATCCAGTACCAGTACAATTCGGAACAGGCGTTCATAACTTCGTACTGGCCCGCGTACCTTCTCATAAACTCCGGCACACCTTCGCCCACCAGCTTCGCACGTTCACCTGTCGTGTATTCGGCCATCTCGAACATGTTTCGCTTGATGTTCCGCCACAGTCGCTCGTCGTTCGGGTCGTTCGGTTCGAATACCGTCAGGCCTCGGCTCTTGAGAGCGTCAATGAATTTCTCCCGCCAATTCGCGCTGCTCCGGGGCAGCAGGTAACGATAGTTCAAGATCATTACTGGCCTGAGCTCCGGCTCGCGATCGGGGTCCCTTATGGCCTCGGCCCACGCCTTCGTCCCAAAAGCGTGTCTGCACCGCATGTACGTTCTTTCGAACTGCTCCGCGTTCGCGCGAGAAGCACGATACTGCTTGAATTCACGCTCGCCCGGCAGACCTGCCCTTTTCATTTCGTTGACCCTGTGCAGCCCTCTCTCGACGAAGTGCAGATCAGGGTTCTGTCGCATCGCTTCGGCATTGACCGCGAGCAGATAAGAAACCGCCCGGTCAAACTTCTCGTACTCCTGCCGAAGACGCTGGACCTTTGCCGCCCCCGAATCCCGCTCAGCAACCTGGCCCCTCTGGCAGGAACTAACGACAAAACACACCGACACCAACATACATACACGCGTAACGATATGCCTATCGCTTCTCACTGTCCATACTCTCAAGCCAGGTTATTGTGACTTACCGCATCCCCACCTATCTTATAGACAAGCGGGCTGCCTTAAGGTTCCATTTTTCGCTCGGAAGGCAGCATCCCATGCCTTGGCACGGAGTTCAAGTGGAAAAATCTTGTCTGATTTTGTGAGAGGTTCCTGGCTGTTGGCTTACTGCAAAGGCGCCCGGTTTGTGACAAGGCATTGATTGGCAGTCCGAACTATTGTCGTGAGTGTGGCTCCAGGGTTTGACAGTATGCCGTTGAATAGCTTGGAATATGGGGCTTCTTGGTGTAGAATGGGCCATATTCAGGCCTGTTCTGCCGCGCCTATTTAATCTGGGTAAAATAAAGATTATAGTGGTAAGTTCCGCTTTTGAAAGTATTTGCGGTACTGCGCGATACAGGGCTCGAACCTGTGACCTCACGGGTGTGATCCATCTCCAGTTTCTTGGTTACCTGGCGGTAACTCTTTAATTTATATGGACTTATCAATTTTGCAGATTTTGCATCTATTGCATTCATTTCGGCTGTTTGCACTCCATTGCACTGCACTTCGTATCATTGATACGTTTTGAAAAATAAGACCCCGCAGAACGCATCTAAAGGAAATTCTTGCCGGACTGCAGGGCTGACGGATTGTTACCAAGATGTTGCCATTGAGAACAACAAGAAGCCAAATCAGCTTATTGTCTTTCTATAAAAGTGTCACTCTGGGAACCGTTGAGCTCCATACTGAGTCTTTATTGATTCGGTATTTTCGGAGGGTGCTTAACAGCTCTCACTTCAGTGTAATCACCACGATCCTCAATGACTATATCATCGTAACCTTCAGCGGGCAAAAGGTCTCCGTTATCCTTCCACTCATGAGGGTCGCCGTCGCCGTCGCTGATATCGTCAAGGCGCAATATGCCGCCGCCTACATAGATAATGGCATCGCGGTCATGTTTTTGCTCAATGCTTCCAGCGTGCATTATCCCGTCATTCAAGTAGATGCGGTGGACCCCACCTTCACCATCGGGAAACGTAAAAAGGCTGGTAACGGTGAACGTGCCGCCATTCATATAGATATAACCGTCACTGCCCGTGCCCAAGTTAAATCTGCCGTTGACCGTGAAACTACCGCCGTTAACTGTTATGGTAGCTCCGGGGCCATTTAGGATGGAGTTTGATGCAGCGGTAATGCTTTGGGTACTATCGATGGTCAGCTTCCCTGCAATACTCATTTCGGCGGTATTCTTACCATCTGCGAATTCATTGCGACTGATTAGCTCGCCGTCCCTGTCCCACACAGTTGAGATACCATTGCACGAGAAATTCTTCCAGGTCGATTCGGCCTTCTTCCGTCCGTTCGGCCAATACTGCGTCCACATACTGCTGCCGTCTTTCTTGTGCTCCCAGGTCCATTTCTTCTTGCCGTCTCTTGACCGGTATGTCTCTGTTGCGACTTTGCGACCCTTGTCATAATCCGCTTGGCGCTGTGTTGTTCCGTCGGGATAGTACCACGTCTCTGTGCCGTGCAGTAGAAATCGCCCGTCGTCACCGATACCACCACTGAACTGGAACTTCTTTTTACCATCAGAATAATTTTCCCGATATGTCTTGACTTTCGAAACGCTGCCGGCGGTATTGGCCATCAGTTCGGCATCGGACATCTTCTCTTGCCTGGTATCCCTGGCTAAAATCCACGCCTCGTTGAATGCAAAGTGCAGGCCGGATTTGTTCATCGATGTGATCAGATGTATCGTCCCGTCCGGAGCTTGTCTCGCAACAGAATAGCCGATGGTTATGACCGGTTCCTCTTCATGCAGTTGGGCACCTGGGAGATTCTTGATAAGCCAGTTTTTACCGTCGTCATCTGAAAAAGCGACATAAGAACCCTTCTCGGCAATAGAAGCGGGATGCTCAAGGTCTTTTCTATTGAAGTCACCGGCAAAGAAAAGCCGTCCGCTTGCGAGCCTCAGAAGACTTGGCCTCTGATTTGACCCCTGCATGCAGAAAGGCGTCTTCGAAACTTCATAGGTTTTTCCACCGTCTCTCGTTAAGGAACGCGGCATAAATCCGTCGATATCAGTATTCTTGCCTCCCATTCCGAGTATAGACGTCCCATCGCTCAAAAGTGCAAAACTGGTGTGCCTACCGAAAGTTCTGCCGCCCGTATCGTACCACGTCTTGAAGTTGTCGCGAGTTGCCCAGAGAACCGATTTGCCTTCGATGGCGTCACTTGCCACATAAAGCGTGCCGTTCTTATCACGAACCGCCGTATTGATAGGCTGATTTGAATGCCCGCCGACTTTATTCATAAAATTCGGGAATTGCACCTCGGCCCAGGTGGCCCCATTATCTTTCGAAGATGTCCATTGGAACGGAAATCCCCCTTCAAGCCTCGGATTGCCCCAGAAGAAATACACAATACCATTCTTAGTGTCCGTCCACAGCATCGGTGCGTGGTCATTAACTGCAGCAAAGTCGAACAGCCTTTCCGGCATATCCCATTGGTCTGCTCCGAAGCGCAAACGGCTCGATATCAACGACACGGTAGGCTCATATTCGGCATAAGAAGTGTAGATTACCATCAGGATGTCACCGTTCGGGCAGACCTCAAGGGCCGGGCTTTGGTTGTGCCCCCTGAATGATGGGTGCAGCCCTGCCTCATCTATCGCCTCCCCACGGCAGCTATCACATGTCTCAGGCGGTGACGGAAGCAAGTATCGTTTCCTGAAATACGGCTTAGAAGAATCAGGGCCCAGCTTGACAATGCCCTTGTTCTTCTTTACACCCTGCTGAGCATATGGTGCCTGATACGCAAGGGGACGGGTGACTGGCATGGGCCCCTGAACCACACGAAAACCAATATTGTGATAACCGCCGGCGCCCATCTCATCGTCGTCATCGTTTTTGATATTTGTCACAGGCCTGTTTGCCGCCGAGTCGTTGTAATAGCGCCCAAAACCAGGAGCGATTGAAGCACGGCTTGATGAGGCGTTGAAAATCTCGCGATATTTATTTTTTCCCCCGTCGTCAAGCAGGCCGCCGCGAACAACTCGGGCCATTCCATATTCCGGACCGACCGGATCAACCTGGTCCGCCGCCGGATATTCCCCGTGCCAGTCGAGACACCATTCGCGCACTGACGTGTGCATATTTTTGAGTCCCCACGCATTGGCCTGTCCCGCTCTCGGCGGCCTGTCGCCTGATGAGTACAGACTCGTTGAACCGGCCCTGCACGCATATTCCCATTCAGCTTCCGTAGGCAGGCGATAGGGGCTGCCTTCCTTCTTACTCAGCCACTCGCAAAACGCCGCCGCCTCATACCAGCTAACGCCCGCTGCGTATGGCAAATGCTCGGCAGTCCCCACAAACTCAGCCTTGAACTGTCTAAACTGCTCGGCAGTTACCTCCGTCTGTGAGATGTAAAAGGCCCTCGAAATGGTCACCTTGTGGACCGGCTGTTCATCCCAGTAATCCCTTCCCAAAGTACTGCCCATCTCGAACGAGCCGGGGCGAATCCTGACCATTTTAATCCCCACCGAGTTCACAAACTCTTTCACCTGTGATGTGTCTTCCGCAAGCAGCGACGCCCCCGCCGGACCCTGCCGGTAATTTCCTGCTTCTGCTCCGGCAAATGCCGCAGAGCAGGCAATTGCCATCAAAAAACAAACCAATATCATCACGAACACAGCTCTTTTACACATGGCAGACTCCTTGTTAACACAAGAATTTCATCAATTCAAACCAGCCAAGACCTCTAAACAGACACTTAGCAGCTAAAAAACATACTTTTATTCATTTGACGCAAAAAAGCCAGCCTTTTATGCAGAAACCCACCGTTACGGGTGCACTTCGCGTTTGTAGGTGGATTCTTTGCCCCTATCATTGCCCCCGTTTCTTCCCGATTCGTTTTCCCCCGTTGTCATTCCTGCGAAAGCAGGAATCCAGCCCCCTCGTAAGGCCTGCACGACCATAGAAGCCCAATAGCCTGCCTTCCTACCTACAAATATGAAGTGCACCCCACCGTTACCAGCTACGCCGAGAGCGGTTGCGACTATAGTATTCGCCGACTAACGTGTGACCTCACGGAAATACGCCGTTGGGTCACGGGTTCGAGCGGACATAACTGTTGTAGGTTCTTGTTCTGAAAATAGTTACAAAATATGCCTTCTAACGGCAGACCCACATTGTGTGATCAATCTCCGGCATTTCAAGCCTCCGGCGGCAGCTCCTTTGTTTATGTAGACTTATCAATTTTGCATTCATTGCATTTATTGTGCCTGATTGCACTCCATTGCACTGCATTGCGTATCATTGATACGTTTTGAAATATAATACCCCGCAGAACGTATCCAAAGGAATTTTTTGCCAGACTGTGACGCTAAAGCACCCAAGAGATAAGAGGTTAGATTTCATTGGAAGTATAATGGCTACCGGAAATCTTAATTCAAAGGTAGATGTGTCACGTTCTTACTGACTACGTATACTTTCAGATCTTTATTCCTGGCTCTGTCCATACCAAAGTGCCTCCAAAAAGCATTTCACACACTCATCCTTCTTTGTAGGAGTATTTAGTAGATAATCCGTCCAAAATTTTAAGGTATACCCTTCGATAATAGGACTGACTCTCCACAATCAGGCGATCCAGCTGTTCAATATGCCCGAGTTTTTGTATCTCCGTCCATCTGCCGATCTTTGCATGTTGTCGTTCGGAGTCCCATATGCTCAACCCGTCCGCTCCTGCTTCATAGTGCATCTTCGCTTCTTCGGCAAAATTTTCGTCAGAATTGAGTCTGAATATTATTTTAAAATCTTCCCCGCCGATTTGACGCCATGTTTTTACCAGGTCCAAGTCGGGGTTGTCATTGGAAGAGGGGAGGAGGTAATCCACACGATCTTCTTTTAACCAGGTTTCCACATCGAAGTAAAATCGGGGAGTCCGGGCGTTCTCCATTCTAAAGACCACGGCCAGTTCCCGCCCGGGTTTTTCATCCACCAGCGCCCGCACTTCACGAATGAACTGGGTATAGTACTTAGCGCTGTGAGACTGCCAGCGGGGATCATCTCTTGATAGTTTACGCGGATCGATACCGTATTTCTCCTGAAATGAGCGCACCACCGGGTCCTCATAACCGGTAAGGGGCAAACCTTTATGCAGGTAAAGACACACCCCATCAGTGCCGTACTCCAGAGTTTCCCGCAGGAGACTGAGCCAGTATTTGCGAGCTTCAGGAAATGCAAGGCTCCAATTACTGGCAGGAATGCCCTCCGGATCAAGTTGTGCCCACTCCGGGTGTCTCCAGTAATGTGTTGCCCAGCTGATCGGCTGCCGGTTCATAGGCATTTGGGCGCCAATCATCCGTAAGGATGCAAATATCTTCATGCCATTGGCATGGGCCAGCTTTGTAAATTCTGCCAGCGGATCCACCCAGCTCTCCTGCCAGCGATTATCCTCAGTCCCTATATCTCCTATTTTAGTATTGTAAACACATAAATTACCCCGCATCGCTTCAAAGAGCAGGATCTTGAAATCGGAATTGGCATAAGGCTCAAACTCATCTTTGATAGATTCCTTCGACATGGGGTGATAGGTGTAGCTGCCTCTTGTGTGTCCGGTGAACTGACCGGTACAAAAAAATGCTGCAAGCTTTCTGGTCTCCTCCCGGGGCTGAGCTGACTCCCACTGGCGTTTCTCTTTGTCGCTCAACGGCACCAATCTTACATAGGAAATATTCGACATATCACCTCTGTCTTTCTGGGTGATCGGATATCCTACATCCTCGGGTATGTGGTAGCGGTTGTAAGGATATTGTTGTTGGCGAATGATCAACGACTCCCCGGCAAGATCGGCACTCTTCCAATAAGATTCATGTATGCTTTTATAACGCTCCGTATCGCTGTCAATCTCAGCATCTTCAACTTCCAGACCGACCCGGCGAAAACCGGTATCTCCAGTGAGTTTCACCTCCACCGATCCGTAGGAGGAGTGCTCGTCTGATGCGTGGGGTCTTGTGTAATGGATACCAAGATAGATCTTATAGATCCCTTCCACGCCGAGCGGCAGCTTTAGTTCGCTCACTCTGTGCTCAGGTAAGGCTGACACCATGATCCCCTTCACGCCATGATCGGTTTCATAACCGTGCAACTGCCATTTATCCTTTTCATAATCCCGGGTAAGCGCGCTTGCAGGTGTACATTTAGACATGTCTGAGATGATGATGGTTTCTGGTTTTTTATCGCTTTTCTTTATTGTTTTCACAGAGCTAACCGTCGAATCCTGCGCCCAGCAGTCCAATCCCGGTGACACAGCCAATATTATTCCAGCGATACCCGCTATCAGGAAATCACACCAGGAGCGTATTAATCTTTTCATAGTAAAATCCTTCCACAAAAGCGCTTACGTTTTTGACCTTAGTTACAGCCGCGCCATCGAAAGAGATGGGTATCCTAAATAGGATTCAGGTTGATTTACATCACTGGGCGATACAGGGCTCGAACCTGTGACCTCACGGGTGTGATCCGTGCGCTCTAACCAACTGAGCTAATCGCCCGAACTGCCCCCTATTAGAACGTTTGCAGCCCCGGATTGTCAAGCTTTATTCGTGCTCGGGCAACCACATACCGGCGGGGCGGTCAGCCCGGATGTGTCGGCACCAGGTTAATCCGGCCGAGCTTCACGCCTTTGAGGCTGACTAAGCTTTCGGCCATATTGTTGATTCTGCCGGCCCTTCCCCGCAGGACAATGACCTCGAGGCAGTCGTGCTCGCTCAGGTGTATGTGCATTGCCGAAATGGTGTGGAGGACATTCGAATGTTGAAGACCGGCCAGCTTTTCCATCAGTTTGGTTGAGTGATGCTCATAAACCAGAAGAACTGTGCCGACGGCTTCGGCATCCGGATCAGCCAGACGCTCCTGACCTATCCGCTCACGTATCAAATCCCGTATGGCCTCGGACCGGCTCTGATAGCCTTGCTTCTCGAGCACCTTATCGAATGCAGAAAGCAGCTTCGTATCCAGCGAGACCCCTATTCGCTCAATGCCCTTCATTTTCTATCCTCCATAAACACACAGTATGGACCTCACAAGTATCTGCATACACAGCGCCGGTGTATCTTACAGCCAAAGAAAAAATTGTGAAAGGGAAGATTTACCCTTGCATCAGTAGCACGATTTTGATATTTTTATGCGCAAGTGCTGGTGATTTTGACGGGACACACAGGAGTTGATATGGGCTGGCTGAGGATTCTGATGAGCATCGCTGTTATTCCGGGCGCGGCCGGGCTCGCCGACGCCGCTGAAGCCGCCCCGGAGAAAACAGAGAACCCATGGGGCCTCTGGGAGCAGGAAACTCTCACGAATGGTTTTTGGGGACTGAATGACCAACTGGCCGACGCGGGAGTGGAATTAGCTCTGAGCGTTACGCAGATTTATCAGAACAATGTGCATGGCGGGCTCAGCACTCACCGCAGGGCGGGACGTTACTCGGGCAGCTACGACCTTGAGCTTCTCGGCGACTTCGAGAGGTTGCTTGGAATTGAAGGAGGCAGCCTGTACGTGCATGCCGAGGGCGTCTGGTCGAAATCGGCCGGAATTAATGACCACTCGGTCGGCAGCTACTTCGGCGTGAATGGCGACGCCCGCCCGAGACGCTCAATCGATGTCACCGAGCTGTGGTATCAGCACAACTTTTACGACGGGGCCCTGCAGCTGCGTCTCGGCAAGATAGACCTGACCGGCGGCTTCGAGCACCGCGGCTGTCCTGTCTCGTTCGATTGCAGCAGCTACGCTAATGATGAGAACACGCAGTTTCTGAATAATGCCCTGATTAACAACCCCACGATTCCGTTTCCGGACTACGGCCTGGCTGCGGCGGTTCACTACGCGCCTGCGCGACTCTGGTACGTCTCGGCCGCCGTGGCCGACGCCCAGGCCGATTTGAGAGAGACCGGCTTCAACACCACCTTTCATGATGAAGATGACTTCTTTTATGTTCTTGAAACGGGAGTAGCGCCGCAGCTAAATTCCAAAAACGGCGCCCTGCAGGGAGCATACCGTCTCGGTTTGTGGTATGACCCGCAGAAGAAGGAGGAGTTTTCCACCGGCAGAATCCGCCGGGACGACGCCGGTTTCTATTTGACTTGCGATCAGATAATATTCAAGGAAAATAACAACCCTGAAGATACACAGGGGCTGGGGCTCTTCGCCCGCTACGGCTGGGCCGGCAGCAAAGTGAATGAGGTTACCAACTTTTGGAGCGCCGGTCTTCAGTACCGGGGGCTTGCCCATGGCCGCGATGAAGATGCGGTCGGTCTCGGCTTTGCCCAGGGCTTCTTCAGTGACAGAGCCTCTGATTTCACGGACGACTATGAGAGCGTCTGGGAGCTTTACTACAAGGCTCAGCTTACTCGGTGGATGGCGATTAGCCCGGACATCCAGTATGTGACTAATCCCGGCGGCGACGGTGGCGCTGGTGACGCATTGGTTATCGGGATCCGGGCACAGATTGTTTTCTGAGCTGGGGCAAGAGACCGCATAATTGGCTCGCAAAAAAAAGTTAAGGGGATTTTGTCATGCACATGGCCAACGAATTATTATCGGTGCCGGTCGCTGCCGGCACGCTCGCCATAGCTGCCGCAGGCCTGGGCCTTGTCTGCAGGAAAGCGAGGCGGGTGGTGACATCCGACAAGCTGGCCCTGATGGGTGTTTTGGGGGCGTTTGTTTTCGCCGGCCAAATGGTGAATTTTCAGCTTCCCGCCATGCCCGGCACAAGCGGACACATGGTCGGAGCAGTTCTCTTGGCGATAATATTGGGCCCGCACGCCGCGGCCGTTGTAATGTCGTCGGTGATTATCATCCAGTGCCTGATTTTTCAGGACGGCGGCCTGCTCGCTCTGGGCTGCAACATCATCAATATGGCTCTTGTGCCGAGTTACCTCGGCTACGCCTTGTACTCTCTCGTGGCGGCAGGAAAGTCCGGTGCCCTGCGGTCATGCGTCGGGGCTGTGCTGGCTTCTGTAATCGCCCTCGAAGCGGGCGCCCTTCTTGTTCCTGCGGAGGCTGCCCTCTCAGGGGTGCTGGTCGTTCCGTTCTCGCATTTTCTGATAACAATGCTGGGCGTTCATTTGTTGGTCGGTCTTATCGAAGGCTTGATTACTGTTGCGGTCCTCGGGTACCTCCAGCAGGTCAGGCCCGACGTTGTGCTCGGTCGTCTGCCCGGCAGAATCAGGCTAAGCAGAAAAGCCGTGCTGGCGACGATGGCGGTATTTACCGTTGTCATTGCGGCGGGACTTTCGCTGATTGCCTCCGGCCTGCCCGACGGCCTGGAGTGGAGTTATGCTGAAAGGCCCGACCAGCCTGGTTTCCACCCTATCGTTTCGAATGAGGACTCGAGAGTGGCTGGCATCGATGATTTTCAATCGAAATACTCCTTGTTGCCTGATTACTCTGTCAGAACGTCAAAGCTCGGCCAGCTGCTCCAACAGGAGTCCCAAACAGCCGCCGGATGGACCAGTTTCGCGGGGGTCGCAGGCTCGCTCCTGACTATGGCCCTGATCTGGCTCGTCGCCCGCATATTGAGAAAGCGACAGCCGCAGAAAGCCTGAAGGATCGAGTGGGGGGCCGCAAATGCATCACGCATATATAGACAAGTTCGCTTATCAGGACTCATTCTTTCATCGGCTTGACGGCAGGGTAAAACTAATAGTCGTGCTGGTTTTCACCGCCCTCGTTATCGCTCTGCCCCGAACCTCGCCTGCTATCCTGGCGTGTTATGCCATCGGTCCTTTCGCCGTGCTCGTATGGGCCGGAATACCGCTCAGATTTGTCTTCAAGCATATTCTCGTAATCAGCCCGTTTGTCCTGGTCCTTGCCCTTAGCTGTCCGCTATACGACAGGACTCCTGTCACCGTCGCCTTCGGGCCGCTCATCTGGCAGACCTCGCTCGGCTGGATGCGATGTTTCACAATACTCGGCAAATTCGTTGTCACTATGTTGGCTCTTATCGCCCTGGTTTCCACCACGCGGTTCAATGACTTGCTCGCAGGCCTGCAAAGGCTGCACTTGCCCAAGCTGCTGATCATTCAGCTCGGTTTTCTCTACCGCTACATATTCATACTCATCGACAGAGCCCAGCACATCCTGCTGGCAAGGGCCGGAAGGAGGCTGCGCAACCTCGGCTTCAAAACCGAACTGCAAATCGCGGGCGCCATGCTTGGCTCTCTGCTTATCCGAAGCATCGACAATGCCGAGCACATTAATATTGCCATGCAGGCGCGCGGCTTCGATGGAACCTGGCACAGCCTTTCAAGGTTGAAAATCCGCACCGCCGACCTGCTCTTTGCCGCGGCCTCCGTCGGCTTGATGCTGGCGCTTAACTTTTTCATAACGCCTCTTTTTCGGTAGGTGACTTGAGTGTCGAAAGCAATTGAATTGACAGGTTTTTCGTACAGCTATCCCGACGGGACGCCGGCCCTGACCGACATAACCCTGAGTATCGACCATGGCCGGAAAGTCGCCCTCATAGGTCCCAACGGCGCCGGCAAGTCCACGCTTCTGCTTGCCATGGCCGGCTTTGTCAAAGGTACGGGCAAGGCCTCTGTCGACGGGCTGGAAGTCAACAGGAAGAATCTCCGGCAAATTCGAACCCTGCTCGGCGGCTGCCTCGAAAACCCTGATGACCAGTTGTTCATGCCGACTTTATTTGATGACGTGGCCTTTGGGCCCCTCAACATGGGCCTTGACGGCGAAATGGTCAAGGTCCGCGTCGCCGAGGCGCTTCGCACCGTGGGCCTGGCCGATATGGGCGACAAGGCGCCCCATCATCTTTCGGCCGGACAGAAAAGAGCCGCCGCCATTGCCACCATCCTCTCCATGTCCCCAAAGATAATCACGCTCGACGAGCCCGACGGCAGCCTCGACCCGAGAAACCGCAATAACCTTGTCAAGATGCTGGCGGAGCTGCCTCAGACTCTGATAATAGCAACCTGCAATATGGATTTTGCCGCTGCTCTTGCCGACCGCGCGGTCCTGCTCGATAAAGGCCGCATCATTGCCCAGGGCGCCGCCGAAGAGATAATGACCGATGCGAGGCTGATGACTGACCACGGCTTGGAAGTGCCTTCGGTCCTGAAGGAAAAGGCCAATCGCTCCGTGAATGGGCGACGAAGCGGGTAGTACGGGCAAGCGAAGTTTTATCGGTCTTATCTTTGAGTTTTTCGCGGCTCAATCGTCTCTCTGTGCTTTGTACCCCTGCGGCTTATTTCTTATGGTTTATGTGGTGATGGACATGGAGGCTCTGGCCCAGAGTTAGTCGTAAATATTTTGAAAGGGGGGGACGAAAATGTCGTTCCGCAGAATTCACAAAGGCTCCGCCTTCCTGATATCAGTGATTGTTTTAGCCACCTTGGCCGCCTGGGCTGTATCAATATGCTCGTTTTCCGGCGTAAATCTTCAGATAGCCGAAAACCAGCGAAAAGCCGATGGCGCCAGGGCCTGCGCAGAATCCGGTATGGAGGTTATGCGGTTCTGGCTGAGCCGCTTTTCCATCTCAGGCAACACAAATCCGGCCCTTGTCTTCAGCGAGTTGCAATCGGCCCTTCAGCAGGACCTGGCATATAACGGCATTTCCAACATTGCCCTTGCTCTCGACAGCTCAAGCATAAACGTGGCGCCTGTCACCCTCGATTCGACCGAGAGCAGGAGTTTCTCCGTAGTGATGACACCCATCGGAACGGATGCTGTCCGTGTGGATGTAACAGGAATCCAGCGCTCGGTCGCCAAAACCATAAGCGCCCTCTACCGATATGGCGTGAAGAAGAACACCGTCTTCGACTACGGCGTCGCAACCAGAGGCCCGCTGCACCTCTCTGGTAACATCGAGCTCGAAGGAGTTAATGTTTCTGTCGAGTCCGATGTCTTCATCGAAAGCCAAAATCAAAATGAGGCCTTGTCCATCATCGGCAATTCTCAAATAGCCGGGCAAGTGAAAATCGCCAATCCCGACGCCTATGTCACACTCCAGGGAGGACAGGCCTCGATAGGCGGCGAGAACGGCGACGCCGCGTTGAATCACGTCACCGTTGGGCATGAGCCGCCTGAGTTTCCAGAACCTAATCCGGATTATTTCGAACATTATGCGACAAACATCGTGGATTCTTCCACCGATACCACGGCTGACGCTGCTTTTGAGAACATAAGAATCGTGGCCGGAACCAACCCCACCTTCACCGGCAACGTGACACTCAAAGGCATTGTCTTCATCGAAACGCCCAATGTGGTCACATTTGCCGGAAATGCCACAATTACCGGCATCATCGTCGGGGATGGACAATTGACGGACAACTCCGCCACCAATCAGATCAACTTCATCGGCACAGTGGATAGTCACGCCGTTACAGAGCTGCCTGCTGAAGAACAATTCGCCGGACTTCAAGACGAGGAAAACACCTTCGTCCTGGCGCCCGGCTTCCATGTCGGCTTTGGCGGCAACTTTAATACCCTAAACGGTGCCGTGGCAGGTAACGGCATCGAATTCTTCGGCAATGCCGGCGGCACCATAAACGGGTCCGTAATAAACTACTCAGACCAGGAAATGACCCTGTCCGGTAACAGCGACCTCTACTTCAATCGCTCCGGCGCAGACCAGATACCGGCCGGATTCGTCCAGGACATAGTGCTGCACTACGACCCGCAGTCCTATACGGAGCTTCCATTCTAATCCTTGGTCGTTATGTATATGACCTGCCGGGCGAGCAGCGTAGGCGCAGACTTTACAGGGTTGGGACAATTTGGAGAGAACGGAATCTTCTTTTCCACGCTCACCCCGAATCCCGCACTTCCCGGCCTGGGTTTCTCTTGATGCTTCCGGTCCCTGTTTGCACCCTCGGCCGACGGTTCGCCGCCGGAAAGGCCGATACGAACCGCCCCGGCGTCTCCCGCTCCAGCAGAGATGAATCGTCACCGCAGGCCGGCGCAATATTGCAGAAACTTACGTCTTTTCAGAGCGTCCCAGATCAAAACAGCGTTATCCCCGGCCTCGTTGAGTTCTCCGCATGTCTCATAGGCTACGTCCATCGCCCCCGGTTCTTGCCGCTCTCAAGCTCCAGAGGCTGATCCGCTTCGACGACTCTTATTGTTTACGTCTCCACGATGCCGGCTGAGTCTTCTCCAGTCTCCGCCATGGTGACAAGAGCATACACCGAAACTTGCCGCTGTAAAGCCTCTGCCCCCCGCCCCCCGGAAGCTGCCCGACCACGGGGACAGGCCGGATGACTTTTTTTATTTTTTATAGTTGATAATAGACCTTGACACCGCAAAAAATCAGACGTAGATTGTGGCTGTTGCACGATGTCACTTGCGACGGCAGGCGACAGATTCGGCAAAGTACCATTTATTGAAAGGAAGCAAGAATGGCAAAGAAGAAAAAGGCCGCGAAGAAGAAGGCTCCCAAGGGACTCTGGACCAGGGCGGATATCAATCTCTTAAAAAAGCTTTTCCCGAACAATCCGACGTCCAGGATAGCGGCAAAGCTCGGGCGAAAAACGGATGCCGTCAAGAAAAAGGCTTCGAGGATGAAACTCCGCAAGTCGAAGCAGTATTTGAAGTCCCTCGGCAGGGCCTGAACGGCAGCCATGATCGTCCTGCCGTCCGAAAATTCGTCTGTTCGTAAAACGTAATATTTGTCTTATCCAAGGATGGATATGCTTTCTGGAGCGGGAGCACGGGTTTCGGGGCCGGGTCAGGAGGACCAATGCACCCGCAGCGCCAAGGCAAGTGCTGGGTAAGTAGAAGAAAACTTGTTTTCGACAGCGCCTATCTTACTGTGCCCCGCTCCCTTTTAGGGGCTTGATTATTTTAGATGTCACCGGTTCTTCCACTGCATATAGGACCTGTGTGGAATGATAACTGAGCAGAAGCTTATTTCCCGCCGTCGGCTCCTGAGAGGTTCTTTAGCTGCCGCGACGGCAATGGTTTGTTCCTCGGCCTCGCAGGCCGCCGCTGTCGAAACAAATCCGGAGTCCTTGAGGCTGGGGGGGCCAATTCCCGAAAAGTCTGACGGGCCCGATGCCTGGGTACGGCTCGTCAGGAGCCTTGGCTATCGCGCCGCCTACTGCCCCGTCGGCCCCGGCGAAAAAGACGATGTCGTCGCCGCCTATGCCGATGCCGCCCGCCGCGCCGATATTGTTATTGCCGAAGTCGGGGCCTGGAGCAACCCTATCAGCCCCGATGAAAAAACTCGTCGAGAGGCGCTGGCCAAATGTCGCGAGCGTCTCGCCCTGGCCGACCGCATCGCGGCTCGATGCTGCGTCAACATCAGCGGCTCACGCGACCCCCAAAGATGGGACGGTCCTAACCCCGACAACCTCACAGAAGATACCTTCGATATGATTGTCGAGACCACCCGAGCCATAATCGACGATGTCAAGCCTGCGCGAACCTGCTTCACATTGGAAACCATGCCGTGGGCCTATCCCGACTCCGCCGACGCTTATCTTCGATTAATCAAAGCCATCGACCGCCGCCAATTTGCCGTGCACTTCGACCCTGTGAATCTCGTTACAAGCCCCCAGCGTTATTTCGCAAACGCCCGGCTCATTCGCGAGTTCTTCGAGAAGCTCGGCCCCCTTATCAAAAGCTGTCACGCCAAGGACATCCTCCTCCAGCCGCGGCTTACCACCCATCTGGACGAGGTGCGCCCCGGACTGGGCGGCCTGGATTATGCCGAATTTTTGGGGCAGCTAATCAAATTCCCCGACACGCCGCTCATGCTCGAACACTTGAAAGGCACCGAGGAATACCGCTTGGCCGCCGACCATATTCGCTCCGTTGCAAAAAAGGTCGGATTATCGTTTGGCTGATTCCCCTCGGCCCCGCCCAATCCCCTTGCAGTCTCTTTGCGCTACTTGGGTGCAAGGGGCCGATTGCACCCTTCATAAGCCTTGAAGACGGCCGGCCGCCTGACTTCCTTCGCCCCCATCAGGCCCTGACGTTGACCCTGCGACCAGCCCGCCGCTTATTGTTCAGTATCTTGCGCCCCGAATGCCTCCGCATCCGGGCCCGAAAACCCTGCTTCCGTGACCTCTTGGCCTTGCTCCAGCGATGATTCTCCAAGGCTATGCTCCTCAAGAAAAGCAAAAAAATCCGTATGTCACTGTCTCTTTGTCAGTCTTCAACCTGAACCGATTCATTCAGAGACGCTGATTATAACGATAATCGAGGCGATTGCAACATGTTTGGCTCCGGCATCCCTCGCGGCAGGCAAACAGGCCTACAATTCAGCTGGGTCCTGCTGATAGAAATCCTTCAGTTCGGCGTACAGTTCGGGGTGCAATTTACGCAGTTCTCTCGGCCGTTCGAAAAAAGACTCGGTCGCCACCGCGAAGAATTCCGCCGGATTCGTCGCCCCGTACCTGTCCAGCAATGTCCGTCTGTTTCTGCTTACGTCACTTCTCAGTCTTTCGTAATCTCTGCCCAGTACGCGTGCCCACGCGATATATTTGGACCGGCTCCGAACCACATCGCTGTTGTCACCCCTGCCCCCGGAGATATCGAGCTGGTGCGCAAACTCGTGAAAAACAACGTTGTGTCCGTCGTGAACGTCCGCCGCTCCCTTCTTTACATCGTCCCAGGACAGCACCACCGACCCTCGATGCCACGATTCCCCCAGCCTAACGTCCATTTCTTCCACCATCGTTCCGCCCGGAAGATATTTGACCTGTTTCGCCATGTACGCCTGTGGATAAACAAGCACCGAATACATGCCAGGATAGTAATCGGTTTGACGGTGCAGCAGCAGTATGCACGCCTGCGCCGCTATAGTCACCTTTATCTCGTCGGTTATCTTTAGCCCCCCGCACCCCTCGAACTGCTTCTCGCCGATGAATATCATTATGTGTCTCTGCAGCTCCTTTTTGTCCGGCTCGGACAATCGTCCATAATATCCCACGTTTTCCTCGAGAATCTCCAGCCATTCTTTTGGAAACTCTCGATTGCCGAGCCGCCTTCGCCGCCAACTTTTCAGCCGGAACATGATCTTCTGTACCTTTCAATAAACAAGACCACGGCTATTTATACCAGACTTGTCCGCCAAATCAAAATAGCTGGTGTTGCTTTTGCCGTGCAGGTCGAGCAAATGACCGCCGCAGGCACGAAAATTCCGTATCCGGCAGTCAAGCTTCTTGACAGAACCGGGATTAGCGGACAGACTAACACGGTGCCGCCTCTCAATCGGCGGCTTGGGTCTCGTCTTTTCAGAGGATGGTTAAGGATGAACCAGGAAACACAGACTCCTTATGTCCAGACGCCGATTTTTATACATTTGGCTCGAATTGTACTCGTCGCCTTTCTATTGACCTTCGTATCCGCCAGGGTTGTTGTATTTCTCATTATGTCGAGGAGTATCCCCGACCTTTACCTGCACCTTGGCGGCACCCACGTTCACCACCTGAACTACGGGATCTTTCTGCTTTCCGCCGTCGGCGGCTACCTGCTGCTCGGAGGCCCCGCCAGCCGAGGCCTCCGGTTCGCTGCTCTCGTTTATGGAGTCGCTATGGCCCTGACCTTCGACGAGTTCGGAATGTGGATCCACCTCGGAGGCAGCTATTGGCAGCGGGCGAGCTGGGACGCCGTCATAGTCCTTGCCGCCGCTTTCGCCCTTATTGCTTTTTCGCCCTCGCTGAAAAGATTTCGCCCGCGGCACTGGCTTGCAGCCGTTGTATTATTGCTGGCCGCGACCTTGTTCTTTTTCATGCTCGTCAAGTCCTTCAGGTACGCCGGCAAGGTCATCCAGCCCAGAATCCACAAAGTCGAATCTACGGACCCCGGCTAATACCGGCCCCGCAGCTTATTTGCATCCGAGGCTGGTTTTTGCCCCCACGTATATTACTGCAAAAGTCATAGAAAGGCAGACCTGTCAATTTGCAAATACACGCACAATCGGTTACATTCATAACGCGAGCGGTGCCGATGTGTACCGTAACAGGAAATTTTTCGAGCGGACGTTATGTTTCAGAAGGTTTTGATCCTGTCGGCGTCGGTGGGGGCCGGTCATATAAGGGCCGCCCAGGCAATTGAAAAATCTTTCATTCAGCTCAATGCCGCCCGCGAGGTGTACAATGTCGATACCCTCCAGTACACGAACAAGGTCTTTCGGGACTTTTACTCCAGGGCCTATATCGAGCTGGTCAACAAAGTACCGGATGTTTTCGGCTGGCTCTATGACCATTTTGACAAACCCTGGCAAAATGAACGCCTCCGTCTGGCGTTTGAGAAACTTAACACCAGACCGTTCATAAGGATGCTCGAGCAGTATCAGCCGGAAATTACGGTTTGCACTCATTTCTTGCCTGCAGAAATAATCTCGTGGCTAAAGGCCAAGAGCCGCCTCAGCACCCGGCAGGTCATCACCATCACCGACTTCGACGTTCACGCCATGTGGCTGTGCCGCGAATACGAGCATTATTTCGTGGCTTTGGAGGAAACGGCGCGCCACCTCGAAGAGCTCGGCGTTCCCTCCGACAAAATCACCGTCTCAGGAATTCCCATTGATCCGGTTTTCGCCAACCACAAAGACAAACAGGAGATGCGGCTCAGGCACGGCCTCGACCCTTCCCGCACCACCATACTGGTCTCTGCCGGCGGCTTCGGCGTCGGACCCATCGAAAAACTGATGCAGTCGCTGGTCAAAATGAGAAGCATCGCTCAGATAGTCGCTGTCTGCGGCCGGAACGAAGAATTAAAGAGTCGCATCGACGGCCTCGTCAGCGGCCTACCTGCGGACTGCCCCGTGCGAATCATACCCATAGGATATACCACCGAGATGGATGAGTACATGTCAGCGGCCGACCTCGTGCTCGGCAAGCCGGGCGGACTCACCACTTCAGAGGCCCTCGCAAAGGGCCTGGCGTTCGTAGTCGTTAGCCCCATTCCCGGGCAGGAAGAGCGAAACGCCTACCATCTTCTCGAAGAGGGCGCCGCAATCAGCTGCAACAACCTGCCTGTTCTGGCCTACAAGATTGATAAGCTGCTAAGCGACCCCCGGCGGCTGGCCGCCATGCAGGCCAACGCCCGACGGCTCGCCCATCCACGCGCCGCATACGATATAGTCGAGAAGCTTCTTTCGCTCTGAGGAGTTTCTTCAGACGCATTGAAATCCATGTTCGGCGCACAAGAGTATTGGAATTCGGTCACATCAAACCTTGACATTTTGTGCCGGAACTGCTATCTTGGCCCGTATTCCCGCAAGCTAATCGGGTTTTTGTTGAAAGGAATCTGCCTTTGAGAGTTCTTTCCGGAATACAGCCGTCGGGCCGACTGCATATCGGCAACTATTTCGGCGCTATGCGCCAGCACCTCCAGTTGCAGGCTGAAAACGATTGTTTTTACTTCATTGCCGACTACCACGCTCTGACTTCGAACCCTTCCCCGGCCGATGTCGCGCAACATACGCTTGATGTCACCATGGACTATGTGGCACTGGGCCTTGATACCGACAAGACCGTCTTCTGGCGTCAGTCCGACGTGCCGGAGGTCACCGAGCTGACCTGGCTGCTAAGCTGCGTGACCCCCATGGGTCTTCTTCAGCGGTGCACAAGCTACAAGGACAAAGTCGCTCAGGGCATCAGCCCCAATCACGGCTTGTTCGCCTACCCTGTCCTGCAGGCCGCCGATATACTCATTTACAAGTCCGACCTGGTCCCTGTCGGGGCCGACCAGAAGCAGCACATTGAGGTCACCCGCGATATCGCAATTCGATTCAACAATGCCTACGGAGAAGTTTTCACCGTGCCGAGCGAGCATATCATTGAATCCGTCGCTGTCGTGCCCGGGACCGACGGCCAAAAAATGAGCAAGAGCTATGGAAACACTATCGAGATATTCGAGCCCGAAGACAGCGTCAAAAAGAAGATTATGCGAATAGTCACCGACTCCACGCCGGTTGAGCAGCCAAAGGACCCCGACAAGTGCAACGTCTTTGCACTTCTGAAACTGGTTGCATCCCCCGACGAGTTAGCCGAATGGGACGACAAATACCGTAATGGCGGCATGGGCTACAGCGAGGCCAAGAAGCGCCTGGCGGAACTGCTGGTTGATTATTTCAAGCCGTACCGACAAAAAAGAGCGGACCTCCAAAACGACATCGGCCGCGTTAAGGAGCTGCTTGCCGACGGGGCCCGCCGCGCCAAAGCCGTCGCCGCCGAGACCCTGGCTGAGGCACGCAAAGCGGTGGGGTTGGGAGTTCGCTATGGCGGATAGACTGGTCACAATCGCGGAGTTTCCTGCCGGTGAGGATGCTAAGGCACACTTAGCCAGAATACAGCTCGAATCTCACGGAATAAAGACGATTATCGTTGGTGAAAACCTATTGGCCGCTTCGCCATATTGCAGCTATAAGCCGATTCAACTTCAGGTCTTTGAGGATAAAGCCGAACAGGCAAAAAAGATTTTGCACCATCAGCAGGGACAGGAGAAGTAATTGTCAGCCTATCGCGTAAATCTTGAGATATTTGCCGGCCCCTTGGATTTGCTCTTGTATCTCGTCCGTAAGGAGGAGGTCGATATCTACGACATACCCATCGCCGGGATAACCGACCAGTACATTCAGTACATCGAAATGCTCAAGAACCTCGACATCGACGTGGCAGGCGACTTCCTCGTAATGGCCGCCACGCTTATGGAGATAAAATCGGCGATGCTGCTGCCCAAAGTAAGCCCCGAGCAGATGCAGGCCGAGGATCTGGTTGACCCTCGGGCCGAGCTTATCCGTCAGCTTCTTGAGTACAAGAAGTTCAAAGACGCGGCCAACCTGCTCGAAGCCGCCGCCGAGGAGTACAAGGAGCGTTTCGCTCGTCCTGACAGCGTCATCGAACGGCTCAGGCCCGACGCCGAGCCGGAGATTGACATCGAGCAGGTTAGCATCTGGGACCTGCTCGAGGCCTTCGATGCAATTATGAAGGCGACCACCCCCGTTGGAGATATAAGACATATAAAAGATGATACGCCGATTGACTTGTACCAGATCGAGATCCTGCACCGCCTGCAAGCCGAAGGGCCGATGAGTTTCGAACGAGTGTTCGAGTCACGAGGCGGCCGGGTGGTGATGGTCGGATTATTCCTGGCCATTCTTGAATTAATACGGGACGGCCTGGTTTGGGCCGAGCAGCCCAAACCTTATGATTCCATATACCTTCGCGCCTTGACCGATGAGCCTGCTGAACAGGCCGTGCAAAAGGCCATTCTTTCTTCCGCCTCAGAGAATGAGACGGCCGAATCGAAGCCCAAACAGCCGCCCATCCCTATAAGCGAAATGCCTCCAAAGACTGAACCCGCCGTGTCCGTTCAAGCGGCGCAAACCAATGAGCCGCCAATTCCAATTACCGAACTGCCGAACCTAAGTGAGCCGACGCCGCCGGTGGAAGAGTACGAGGATATGAGCCCCGGCGAGGACAGCAAATAACGGGCACGCCGCCTTTTGAGGCACGCACCTTCAATCGCAGCAAAGACTCAGTTCTCTTTACCGGCAATTGCCGAGCCACTCTGAGGCCAATATCGAAAAATCCTCAAGTCTTACGGCGCCGTCCTGGTCGAGGTCCCGCCCGTCGCACCATTCCCCCTCGCGGCAGCGAGTGACCCAATACTTGATGAGCTCTTCCAGGTCCTGCCAGTCCACCACCTCGTTACCGTCGAAGTCGGCCTGGCGCATACATGTCGGTTCAGACAGAAGCACCCAGGGATTTATGACAACGTGCTTGATCTTCTCGTGACCGTGCCAGGAATAGGTCAGATGCAGCATCTTGTCCGAAGTTTGAATGATGGCCGGATAGTCCATATCATCGCCTGCGTCATCCACACTATCGATTGCTGCGTCCCAGTTTACTCCATCCTCGCTGACGGCGATACGCAGCGGATACCGGCCGCTCGGGTTGTAAGCAAGTACGTGCCATCTGTTGTGCAGACTGTTGAGGTTGTTGATAGTGACCGCATCAAGCCCCTTGGAAGTCTCAAAGCCAATCGTCGAAAGGCTCGTCCAGCTCTGTCCCCCGTCGTATGACCATGTGGTTGGCGTCGGACTTCCACTGCCGGGCGCCCGGCAAATCGCCTGAATTGTCGCGTAGGAGTCGTCGTGCACGAGAAACGTTGGCTGAATCCCCTCCAACGGACCGAGAGGACCTACCAGCTCGAAATCATTTGTATAGTCCCCGCGGGCAATCTCAATATGAACCTGCCATCCGTCATGCTCCGTGCTCGAGCCGCAAAGCAGGGAACCGTCCGGCAGCTCCAGCGGCTTGTTCTTAACGGGCCCGATATAACGACCCCCGTACGAGGACAGGTAGGGGTCGCTGCAGGTTGGCAGCAGTATCCGTTCAGACCAGGTTTGCCCGTTATCGTACGACTTCCTGACCGCTCCTCTCCAGCTGCTCGGCGAGCCGCTGTATTTGAAATAGAGCAGCAACGGCCCCGTCTTAGGTTGAAAGAGCACCGGATTCCAGGTCGCATCATTGCTTCCATCATCGACTTCGATGCGAGGCGTCCACCCGGAACCGTTGTTGGTGCTGACCCAGATAGAGACATCATCGGCTCCTTCGCTTGAGCCGCCGTACCAGGCGACAACCAGCGTCCCGTCGTGGGTCTCGGCTATCGTGGAGGCGTGGTTGAAGGACGAGAACTCGCCGCCAACAAATTCCTCCAGCATAATGGCCTGCTCATTGTCGTTTATTGTGAAGGTATGTTGAGCTATCTGTCCCAGCTTTGCATTCGTCGGATTCGACAGAGTCAGAATAACGGTTTCCTGTCCTTCCTGAAGCTCATCGTCCACAATATCAACGCTGACAGACTTCGTCGTCTGCCAGGGCTCGAAAGTCAACGTTCCGCTTCCCAGCAGGGTATAGTCCGCGCCGCCGCCCGTGGCGGTGCCGCTGGCCGTATATCCAACCGTAACCGTCTCCGACCAGTTGTGCGACAGGTTCACCGCGATGTTCACCAGACCGGCATCCTCCAGAGCACTGCTGGTTGCACTTGCAAATCCCACGTCCGGCCGCGGATCGATAATAGTGTAGGTGTGCTGCGATGTCCCCAATTGCACACTGGGCCCCGTGGGATTGGACAAAGTCACGATAATCGTCTCATCTTCTTCATCCCAGACATCACTGACAATATCTATGGTGATGGTCTTGCTGTCTTCGCCGGGGGCAAACGTCAGAGTATTTGGCTCAAGATAATAGTCCACGCCATTGGCGGCTGTCCCGCCTGTCCCAGCATAGCCAACCGTATAGGTTTGTCCCCCCTCGGCATTGCCAAGGACCACCGTCAGAACCGCCGGACTAACGCTCTCGGGATTGCCCGAAGCCCCTGCTTCGAAACCTATGGTAGGCCCGGCCTGTTCGAGGATAAAGCCGTTCAAAAACGCCTGGCAGCCGGCACATCCCCCGGCCGGACCCTGATAGCGAACCGACACATCGCCCGAACCGGCCACGAATATACATTCCGCCGGATTATCCATTATGGCATGACTCTGAACGATACTGCCCGGTGTGGAAATGACCGTCGCCCCGGTGATAGTGACACCGGCAATGGTGGTGTCTCCCTCGTCCGAGCGGTTATGGTAGCTCAGCAGACGGTAACTCGCACCGGCGGTCAGGTTGCTGAATAGGATTACAAAGTCAGAGCCGGGGCTGGTCCTCTCGTCATTGGCAAACAGCAAATCCGACTCCACATTCGCCAGTGCACCGCTGCCGCCCGGGTTCCGACACTCGCAGGCGCCGGGGTTGCCCGTGGCCAGAGTCACGTTGATACCTGTGCCGCCCACATTCGTATAGCTGCCGCAGCTGCCCAGACCGATCCACCCCGACTGTAGCGGCCCGCACCCCCCCACGTCACACTGCAAAATGGCGCCCGAAACACCGCTGACCAGACACAATACCGGAATAAGAAACCTTAGCCTTCGAAACACAACCCTTCCCCTTGTCTGGTACCTGACAACATAACGGACCTTCTTGTGGCCATGCGGCGGCATCTTCCCTGCCCGCCTCATGGGTATCGGCGGACCACCATTTCATCACGGTCCGACTATACCATTGTATCGGTTATGGGCTTCTCGGGCAAGCAAGGTCCCCACGCAGCTGTCTTGGGGGGTGCACTTCGCGTTTGTAGGTGGATTCTTTGCCCGTATCATTGCCCCCGTTTCTTCCCGATTCGTTTTCCCCCGTTGTCATTCCTGCGAAAGCAGGAATCCAGGGCCTGCACGACCATAGAAGCCCAATAGCCTGCCTTCCTACCTACAAATATGAAGTGCACCCTGTCTTGGGGGCTTGCAAGAAGATTACCTTATGGCCCGTCCCTGGTGATGCTCCGGGACCGAGGCAACTGCCGTGTCGGAACAAAGATACGCATTTTTGTATGCGCAAAAGCCCAAGTCGACAGCGGTTTTTGTCGATAAAAACAAGGTGAAATCAATAAACATAGGTCCGGTAAACGAAGTAAACGAACCTAAGTCCGGTTTTCCGCATATAAGTAACTGAATGCAGTGGCAAAAGTGCAAGGGGGCCAAAAGCATTGACGCCCCCGGTATATGTGGTATAATGCTGTAAATGTTGACCTTGGGCGAAAAAGGTCGGTTTTCGGGGAGATTCAGGCAGGGAGAAAGGACAGAATCCTTCGAGAAGTAGTGTAGGGGCAAAAGATGTTTGAGCGTTTTACGGACAGGGCACGAAAAGTGATGGCGCTGGCGAACCAGGAGGCCCAGCGTTTCAACCACGAATATATCGGGACAGAGCATATTCTTCTTGGCCTCGTCAAGGAGGGCAGCGGCGTAGGGGCTACCGTCCTGAAGAACCTCGACGTGGACATCAAGAAGCTGCGGCTTGAAGTCGAGAAGCTGGTCAAGAGCGGGCCTGATATGGTTACGATGGGCAAGCTGCCGCAGACGCCGCGAGCCAAGAAGGTGATTGAATACGCCATCGAGGAGGCAAGGTCCCTCAACCATAATTACGTGGGTACTGAGCATATCCTGCTTGGTTTGCTGCGAGAAAGCGAAGGTATCGCGGCTCAGGTGCTCATGAATCTTGGTTTGAAGCTTGAGGACGTTCGGCAGGAGGTCCTCAATTTGCTCGGCGCCGGCGTGGACAGCGAGCCTGGCGCATTTGGCCTAAAGATGGGCGGCCCTGCAGTGGCCCGCAGGCCCAAGAGCAAGACGCCGGCGTTGGACAGCTTCGGTCGAGACCTGACGCAACTGGCGGTAGATGGTGAGCTGGACCCCGTAATCGGCAGAAAGAATGAGATTGAGCGATTAATTCAAATCTTGTGCAGAAGGACGAAGAACAACCCCGTTCTTCTCGGCGAAGCAGGCGTGGGCAAGACCGCCATAGTCGAAGGGCTAAGCCAGCAGATAGTCAACAAGGATGTCCCGGAGCTGCTGAAAGACAAACGCATTGTTGTGCTCGACCTCGCGATGATGGTGGCGGGAACCAAGTATCGCGGGCAATTTGAAGAGCGAATAAAGGCTGTCATCAATGAGGTCAGGAGAGACAAGAACGTTATCTTGTTCATTGACGAGCTCCACACACTGGTGGGGGCCGGTGGAGCTGAGGGGGCTATTGACGCATCGAATGTCTTAAAACCGGCCCTGGCACGAGGAGAGGTCCAGTGTGTCGGGGCCACGACACTGGATGAGTACAGAAAACATATCGAAAAGGACGGGGCCCTGGAGCGACGATTCCAGACAATAATTGTTGAGCCCCCTTCGAAGGATGAGACGCTGGATATACTGCGTGGCCTGCAGGACCGGTACGAGGCCCATCACAGGGTCCGCTTTACGGACGAGGCGCTCTATCAGGCGGTGGAGCTGTCGACCAGATATATTACAGGCAGGTGTCTGCCGGATAAGGCCATAGATGTGATTGATGAATCAGGCGCCCGGGTGCGGCTCAAGAACATGACGCCGCCGCCGGATTTGACAGAGACCGAAGAGCGTATAGCAGGACTTCAAAGAGAGAAAGATGAGGCGGTCAGGAACGCCGATTATGAGCGGGCGGCCTCGCTGAGGGACGAGGCGCAAAAGCTGCTGGACGAGAAAACAGAAATGCAAAAGCGATGGTACGAGGAGAACAAGGAGGCGACGGGCACGGTGGATGCCGAAGTGATCGCCGAAGTGGTCAGCAAGATGACCGGCGTTCCGCTGACCCGGCTGGAGAAGAAAGAAGCGCAGCGCCTGCTGGAGCTTGAATCGGAATTGCACAAGCGGGTCGTTTCCCAGGATGAGGCCCTAAATGCCGTTTCCAAGGCGGTCAGACGAAGCCGAAGCGGGTTGAAAGACCCCAATCGCCCTATGGGTTGTTTCATTCTTCTCGGACCCAGTGGTGTGGGCAAGACGCTGCTGGCGAGGGCTCTGGCTGAATTTATGTTCGGCGACGAGAATGCCCTTGTCCAGATAGACATGAGCGAGTTCATGGAGAAGCACAATGTGAGCCGGCTCGTGGGCGCGCCTCCGGGATACGTGGGCTATGAGGAAGGCGGGCAGCTGACCGAACGAATCCGACGCAGGCCATACGCCGTATTGCTGCTGGACGAAATAGAAAAGGCCCATCCGGATGTTTACAATATGCTGCTGCAGATTATGGAGGAAGGGCGGTTGACCGATAGTTTCGGTCGACACGTGGACTTTAAGAACGTCATTCTGATTATGACCAGCAATATCGGGGCGGACCTGATAAAGAACAGCGGAGGTTTCGGTTTCGGCAAGAAGACGCCCGAAGCGAATTATGAGAAGATGAAAGACGTGCTTAACAAGGAGGTTGAGCGCCATTTCCGCCCGGAATTCCTGAACCGCCTTGACGACACAATAGTCTTCAAGGCCCTCACAAGGGAAGACCTCAAGACAATTATCGATTATGAGCTGGTCAAAGTTTTCAAACGCCTTACCGAACACGGCTTTGAGCTTGAACTTTCCGCCCAGGCCAAGGAGTTCCTCATTGACAAAGGCTATAATCCCGAATTCGGCGCCAGGCCTCTGCGAAGGGCAATCGAGCATTATATAGAAGACCCCCTCTCGGAAGCCATGCTGCGGGGAGAGTTCAAGGGCAAGAACCTCATCAAGGTTGATGTCCTCGATGAAGACCACATGAGGCTTGAGGGCTTCGAGAAGGCGCCCAAAACCGACAAAGAGCGCCTGGAAACCGCCAGATGAAAGAATCCCCGTACGCGCTGAGCGGCAAAGGCGTCGAATGAACCCAGGCACAAATCATGTCCCGGCCCCTCAACAGTTCCCGCCAGGTTCCTGCTCAGGCATTTAAGGCCCCGTCGCCCTCAACACCATCTGCCTTTGAGGCATCGGTCCCATTTCCTACATGCCTTAAACACATCCTATATCAAATTCAGTTAATTAGAGCCGATTGCTCATTAATGTCATTCCCGCCAAAGCGGGAATCCAGAAATCTACTGGTTTCGTCGGGCCATCGAAACATCGGCTCTTTCTAACCAAAATTATTGTTATACAGGCTTGAGGCTATGGGTCTTTGGTGGGTAAGGGGACGGGTGACCAGGCCGGAAAGCGGTCCTGACCCGTACTGGTCAGTCGTCTCTTTTCGCTGCCATCAAGATTGACCACGCAAATGTATTTTTTGTCATTCCCCTTTAAAAAGAATGAAAGCAAAGGTATCTTTATGGAAGGCCTACATGAGAAAAAAGCTATCTTCTTCCCATCAGGAGACCAACAAGGGAGGTACTCCGAAGCAGGGTTATTCGTCAGGTTCTTCTGCTCACTTCCATCAGCATTCATTACATAGATTTCAGTATTTCCATCTTTATATGATGTAAAAGCAATCTTCTTGCCATCAGGAGACCAACGACCATCTCTATCAGAAGCAGGATTATTTGTGAGGTTCTCCTGCTCACCGCCATCTGCATTCACTACATAGATTTCATGATTTCCATCTCTCAGTGATACAAAAGCTATATACCTGCCATCAGGAGACCAATCAGGCATGTTATCGGAAGCGGGGGCATTCGTGATGTTTTTCTGTGCACTGCCATCGGCCTTCATAACATAGATTTCAGAATTTCCATCCCTATTTGATACAAACACTATCTTTCCGCCATCAGGAGACCACTGATGAGGGGCTACATCTGAACCAACGCTATTTGTGAGATTCTTCTGTCCACTACCATCCGCATTCATAACACCGATCATACGATTTCCGCCTCTAGCCGATACAAAAGCAATCTTTCTACCATCAGGTGACCATCGAGCATCTATGTCCCAAGCAGAGTTATTCGTCAGGTTCTTCTGCTCACTCCCGTCAGCATTCATAACATAAATGTCACTAATTCCATCTCTGTATGATGTAAACGCTACCTTGTATTGCCTATTTGGCTTAACCTGTCCCTCCTGCTTCTTACAGCCATAGCCGGTCAGGACCGATACAACAATCAATATAACCAACTCTGCCTGCCTCATCTGTTCCCCTTTTCACCCTCAAATGACCTTCAAACTGTTATAAAAAGTTTACAGCCTGATTTATAAAATTTCAAGCAGGAGTGAGAGGAGAAACGCCTGCCAAACCAACCTTCCCACCTCCTCCACCAACCTACAATTCCCACCTCCCTGCCGTCGCCCGCTTCCCCCCCCAAAAAAACCACAGACTTTCTCCTGCTTTTTCCTGAATCTAATTCTCAAAACCGCGGCTTTGCACCTCGTATCGGGTCCGAAGTCTCCGCTTATAGGTTACATAAGCCCGAAAAGCGGCTGTATTGTAAACGGAGCATTGTTTTCATAGTGACTACTCACGTTGATAAACATCCTGAGTCCTGTGGCTGACCTGATCATTCAGCAGCGACTCAATCCGCTCTCGCAAAGGTACGCTATGCTCCGGCCCCCAAACCAAACGTCCTTGCTTGTCAATTAGGTAGTAGCAAGGTATCCCCGATACGGCATAGTTCCTGACCGTCTTGCCGCCATCGATTGCCGCTGCAAAACTGTAGTCTCTGTCTTTCATGAAACCTGAAACCTTTTCGACATCACCTCCCGCTCCACAAACAGCGATGACAGTCAGCCCCATTTCATTGAACTTCTCATGTAGTTCCTGCACTTTCGGAAATGCGGCAATACAGGGCTTGCATCGAGGTCCCCAGAAATCCAGCAGCACCACTCTGCCGCGCAGACTCTCGAGCGACAAGGAAGGGCCAACCCATTCCCCTATGTCAAGATCAGGCGCAATCTGTGGCGTATCGCCTTTGTATTTGGCCTCGAAGGCACGTCGGTCTGCCTCACGTCGCGACCACGGTACTTCCTTGAGTCTGGTGCGGATCTCTGGCGTAATGTAGCTGATCCTGGTCACCTCATACTTATCATAATAAACCTTCGCGTCTTGCCAGACGTAAAGCGTCTCTTCCGGCAGCTTCTTCATATCTTTGCCCCATGCCGACGCCTTCAAACGCCAGCCAATTTCTTCATCCAAAGCCTTTATTCCCCTTTCCATATCACCTTCTCGCAGGTGTGTGGCACATTCAATCAGACCGCGCGCCTGATCAGCCATCCTGCGCTGACGCTTAGAGTCTTCGACCTCGTTGCCGATTATTCCTCCCAGAAATACTCCAAAGAGCAAGACCGGTATCCACACCGTACACCGAAGTACGCGCCTCTTGGTACGATATGAGTAAATCACTGCTGCAGCGATTACTGCAGGAACAACAATATATATCAGAACCACAGGCAGAAGATACCCTTTCACTTCTCTTATCCTCCCACTAACTGGTTAATCCATTTCCTAAAAACGAAGAGGTACAACAGTAGAATCACGAACGAAGCCAAAATCCTCTCCTGATTCAAAGCCTATCTTGTCCCTTTTTTGCTGAAGACGTACGCGCGGCAATATGATTGACTTAAAGACTTCTAACGAATTACTCTTGTATGCCAACCAGCGTACATATAAGATTATCGGGATTCCCAACATTCGCAGATACATCAGTTCTTCTTAATTATCATTAGCAGCAGAACTGAAAGAAAGCCGATTACAAGGAACAAAGCCACCCCCACTATTATAGGGTTTTCTATCCATCTATAATCTTTCCCAATCACTATCTTACCCTTGGCAAGGAGGCTAACGAGTTCTAATTCTACGACTTTCCCATTTGTCCACATATATGCAGTCCAAATATGGTTCTCCACATCCGGAGTATAAACGTAAAAGAAACCATCTGTTCCCTCTTTAGGCGGAACATAATGACATCCCTTGGCTTTCCAGGGCTGCAGATTCTTACGGATGAAGAACTTTTCTATGGTCTCGCCCAGGAAGCTCAGGAAGCTGGCGTGGTCCTTAGTCATATCCCAAATATCCCCGCCGTCATCTCGTTTGACGGCGATATATGTCACGTCATGATGAATGTTACGACTGATATGGAATGTGTGGCCATGCTTCCTAAACTGAGTTAATTCCATAATTGGTACTTGTACGCTAGGCCACTTGCTGAGCGAAATCACGTCAAGTGCATTCGGGTCATTCGCGTCAAATGCCGTGTTTGGATCAAACCACCGCGGCTGCAAACATTGTGATAAAATGGTTCGCAGCTCCTCTCTGGCCTTTGCATCTGTAATCACCTTGTGGTCCAGGATGTCTTGACGTGACGGCCACTTCAATCCGGCACGGAGGTGATCCCGGACCTTCTTGAGTTCCGTCTCGGTAAGAAATGGACGTCCCAGAGCCTGTTCATCGCCGGTCGCGGCCCGTTGGCAGAAACCGACCGAACACGCGAGCACAACCAGACCAAACTTGTAACAATTTCTAATTTTCATAGCTCAGACTCCTTCAATCCGCAGTTTTCCATTTAGGCTCTCACTCTGCACAGTTTTCTCCGTACGCTCTCAACAATTTTACGCTAATCTGTCCGAATCGTCAAGAATTTCCTCTTCCAGGGCATTCTTAACGAATTCACACGAAAACGCCGGTCTTAATCCTCATCTCACTTCCAATGCCTGTTCCTGCACAGACCTTGACTGCCCCTGCCTGCACAAACTCAAGTTTCTGGGCACTTTGATCCCTTTCCTGACTGCCAACAATCCAAACCGCAGGTCGTACTCATCTACCCCAGTTGCAAATTGAAAAAGATGATGCTGCAAGCATGGCGATGAAGGTAACCAAAAATGGAAAACAAAGGTATGAATTTTGACGATAAGGCTCGAACAGTGATCTCTTGAAAAGAAGCTTCGAATTGCCGGTGCGATAAGAAGGACACAAACCGAGCCCGACAAACTACCCGCCCATCATCTGTCTTTCCGCGTGGCTCTGCTGCCGGGCCAGCAGGGCTTCGAATTGCTCTTTACCAAGCCACTCGGCGCTCCCGTCCAGACGGAGCACTATATATCCATCGCTCATCCAGAACGAGTGGTAGTTCTTTTCGCTGTAAGCCAAAACTTCGTTCGGCTCTGACTCAACGTCTATCCAGAGTCCACGATACTTCAGGTCCCCGAGCCGAACCTGCCCTTCGAGGTCTGTCTTGATTTGCTCCACGTATGATTCGGGAGGGACGGAATGGTGGGCGCTGCGGTAGTCGCGTACTATCTCGCCGAGCTGCGCCATCGCCCGCATCGCTTCTGAGCGGTTGATCCAGTCCTTGAAGTTAATCATCGCTGCTACGGCAACAGCGGTTACGCCCATTACGATTACGAATTCGATCAGGATGGCTCTCTGGCGTTTGTTCATTGGCGGACTCTCACGCTTGTCGGCGGCAATTACGACTTATGATAATCTGACCCTCCCATTGCCAACGATCAACCTGCCCTGCTGGAAGAGCTTTATCGCCTGCGGGTACGCAATGCACTCCTGCTCAAACACTCGGGCGGCAAGGGCGTCCGGCGTGTCATCCTCTTTTACTTCACAACACCGCTGGACGATAATGCCGCCTTTGTCGTATTCGTTCGTGCAAAAATGCACCGTGCAGCCGCTTATCTTGCACCCGGCCGCAAGGACCGCCTCGTGGACGTGATGTCCCCACATGCCCTGACCGCCAAAGCTTGGTAGCAGTGCCGGATGTATGTTCATCACACGGTTCTCATATCGCGGCGGAATCTTCCACAGGCACAGCCAGCCGCCCTGGACCACAAGGTCCACATTTGCCGCAGCAAGCTCCTCTTTGATGCGCCTGCTGAATTCGTCGATGTCCGGGTAGTCCTTCTTGCGGATAATCTTAACTTCGAGGCCGGCGGCTTTCGCTTTCTCTACTCCGCCCACTGCCGACCGCGAACTTATCACAACCGACACTTCGGCAATGAGTCTGCCCTTCTTTATGTGTTCGAGGATGTTCATCAAAGTTGTCCCACCGCCGCTGATCAAAACGCCGAGGCGAATCGCCTTGACGCCGACGGCGCCTGCTTCGGCTTGGGCTTCGATGTCCTGTTGGAGATTCAGCGACTGGTTTACGAGTCGGTCGGCTTCTCTGTTCTCTTCCCTGGGCACAAACTTGACCTGCCAGCTCTCAAACTCAGCAAGCCGGCTGATTGCCTGCTGGAAAATGGGTCTGATGTTCTCGCTCTTTACCTTGTATTCGCCGTTGATCTGCCTGACCAGCAGCTCGCTGTCGCTGAAAACGGTCAGGCGTCTGGCGCCAAACTGCTTCGCTGCCTCAAGGCCTTTGTCGATGGCCGTATATTCGGCCACGTTGTTCGTAGTCTCGCCCAGAAAGAAAGCTCTGGCGCATAACCTGGTTCCGGTCGCATCGGTCAGGACAAAACCCGCCGCCGCAGGGCCCGGATTGCCTCTACTTCCACCGTCGATGTAAAGAACTGTTTCTTCCAGCAAGGTCAACCCCCTAACTCAGAAACGTAAGTGGAAGCCGAAAGAGCACCACTGACAATTGAGGCTTGTAAATTCCGTTATTCGGCTGTTGTGTTTCTCGTTCCTGGTTTCTTAGCTTTCAAACGAACCACTTAGCACAAGTATTCTTGTGCAGTTGGGGCATCGAATTATATCGTCTTTCATCAAGAGCAGATTGACAGTTTCTGCGGTGATACCCATAAAACAGCCACCACACGTATAAGTCTCCGTCCTGCCCTCATGCGGTTCGATCACGGCCAGCGCTTCACCGTCGTATGTCTCGGCGACGCGTTTGAAAACCTGCAGGGATTCCGACTTCACGGTTTCCGACGCCACGTTCCATTCGTCCTGGATGTCCCTGATCTCGGCCTCGTACCTTTCTGCCACTTGTTCACTGTCTTTCCGGATTTGCTCGAGTTTATCCCTTTGCTCGTCTTTCTGCCTTTCCAGTTCCCGGCACTCAGCTTCATCGGCCTCGATGTCTTTCATCAACTCCAGTATTTGGTTCTCGATCTTGGAATTATCGGCCTTAGTCGTGTTGAGCTGCGTAAGCAGCACGGCATATTCCTTGTTTGTCTTGGCCGCGTTCAGCGAGGCCCTCAGCTTGGCAATCGTTTCGTCTTTCGTCTTGAGCTCCAGCTCCAGGCGATCGGACTGGACCTTGGTCAGTTGAATTTCTTCCTTCTTGGCTTCGAGGTTGTTCTGAAGGCTTCGGACTTGGTTTTCTTGGATAATGACGTTTCTTCTACATTTTGCAAGTTTTGCTTTTGCGGCTCGCAGGCGATTCTCGACACTTTGAAGCTTTATCAACCCATTCAATATAGGTCCCATCTATTCTCCTCGACGCCACTCTCAAGTTTTCAAACCATACATTATCCCCCGGAAGGTTTCTGTCCGCAACAAAAATTTTCCATTTTTTTGTTTTGGTACGGCCGATGCGTGTATAATTATCGGGCCATGAAAAGTCTGCTGCAGAAACTTGTTCGGGCGGAGAGTACCGCCAAGACAGGCGAGCTGGCCGCCGCCAACGTCGTCCGTGAGGAACTTGCGCGACTGGGAATAAGGGCTCAGGTCGATACCTGGGACCGGAACCGGGCGAATCTCGTTTGCCGCATCGGCTCCAAAGGGGATAAGAAGGCTGTCTTGTTTGCCTGTCATCTCGATGTTGTGCCGCCGGGCGACGCCGGCTGGAGCAATTCACCTTTCGAGGCGGTCGAAAGCAACGGCAGAATCTACGGACGGGGCGCAGCCGATATGAAGGGCGGAATCGCAGCGGTTGTTACGGCGATTCGACAAATCATCGAGTCTAAAGTTGAGCTGCACGGCGACCTTATTCTCTTCGCTGCCGCTGGCGAGGAAACCGACAGTTGCGGTGCGACGCGTTTTGTGGGCGGCGCCGGACAAGAACTGCCCGAACTCGCCGGTATTATTCTTCCTGAACCTACCGATTTTGAGGTCGTTACCGCGCATCGCGGCATGCTCTGGCTCGAAGTTACCACCACAGGCAAAACCGCTCACGGTTCGTCCCCCCAATTAGGTATAAATGCTATAGCTTCCATGAAAGCCTTCCTGGACGACCTGGAACATTACAGAATTCCGCACGAGCCGCACGAGTTGCTGGCCGGATGCTCTATGAGCGTCAATACAATCACCGGCGGCGAGGCAATTAACGTCGTTCCCGACAGGTGTAGCATCGGCGTCGACATTCGCACACTGCCCGGACAGAATAGCACCGATATAATTGAAGATTTCCAAAGAATGTTTGCCAACCAGAAGGCAGGGAACCCTGATTTTCTGGCAGAGGTCTCCGTAATCCGACAGGTAGGGGCCATGGAGACCGACCCTGACTGTGCCTTTGTGAAGGATTTTTGCTCGGCGGTTGGAGCGTCCGAAACCACGGCGGTCGGTTTTACCACCGATGGTCCTCACTTTGCCGCCCTGGGTGCACCTGTACTGATCTTCGGGCCTGGAAAGCCGGAAGTCTGTCATAAGCCGGATGAATATATTGACGTTGTCGATTTGGAAAGAGCAGTGGAGCATTGCAAGAACGTCATCCTGAAATTCCTCGTGTGATTTGGGTGATGGGTGCTGCATTCCGCTGCACGTTAAGCAGGTCCGCAAACAAGCGGATAAGAAACCGAAAATAAAAAATGAAAAGCGAGATACCTTAAGGAGTGTTCGATGGCAGAACTGAATTTGCAGGCGGAAACACTTAACAAGACAATTAAAAATTGCAGCCCCGCGGTTTACGAGCTGCTGTCACAAAAGGGAAGGGCCATTTTCTTTCCTGCCAAGGGGATTCTGGCGCAAACCGCCGAAGCCAAAGGTAAGGAAATCAACGCCACCATCGGCATGGCGCTGGAAGATGACAACAGCCCGCTGCGACTTTCCACTATTGCCAGATACATAAAGCTTGACCCGGCCGAGGCCTTCACTTACGCCCCCAGCTTCGGAAAGGCAGAGCTGCGCACGAAATGGAAGGAAATGATCTACAGGAAAAATCCCTCTTTGGCCGGCAAGCAAATGAGTCTGCCGATTGTCACGAATGCTCTCACTCACGGATTGAGCATGCTCGGCTACATGTTCGTCGATGAGGGCGACAGGATAATACTGCCCGACCTGTTCTGGGGCAATTACAGGCTCATCTTCATCAACGCCTACGCAGGTGTGCTCGATACCTTCCCGTTCTTCAAGGAAGGCGGCCTGGATATCGCCGGCTTCGAGCAGAAAATGAACCAGGGCACAGTCGGCAAAAAGATTGTCCTGCTTAACTTCCCGAATAATCCTTCCGGTTACACGCCGACGGATGAAGAGGCCCGACAGATACGGGATGTCCTGAAAGCGGTCGCCGAAGCCGGCAACAAAATCGTCGTATTCATCGACGACGCCTATTTCGGCCTCGTGTACGAGAAAGGAATCTACACCGAATCCCTCTTCAGCGAGCTGGCGGACCTGCACGAGAACCTGCTCGCAATCAAGGTTGACGGCGCCACCAAGGAGGACTACGTCTGGGGCTTCCGCACCGGCTTTCTGACGTATGCCATTAAGGGGGGAAGCAGCCAATTGTATGCCGCCCTCGAGGCCAAGACCGCCGGCGCCGTAAGGGGCAACATCTCCAATGCGCCCCACCTGTCGCAGTCTTTGGTTTTGAAGTCGTTTGATTCGCCGGATTACGACGCCGAAAAGAAGCAGAAGTATGAGCTGCTCAAAAAGAGATTCGAAATCGTAAAAGCCATTCTTCGGAAACATCAGGAATATGGGGACTGCTTCGAGGCCCTGCCCTTCAATTCCGGATACTTCATGTGCATCAGGCTAAAAGGCCTCGACGCCGAGGACGTCCGTCAGACCCTCCTGGCCAAATACAGCACCGGCGTCATAGCCCTCGGCGATATACTGCGCATAGCCTTTTCCTCCACCCCCACCGACAAACTCGAAAAGCTCTTCGCCAATATCTACAACGCCTGCCGAGACCACGCTTCCTGACTACACACCACCGACGCCTCAATTATATGGTTACCCCCGCCACCTGTGGGCGGGGCCCCTTGCTCGCCTGCCTGCCCCAAGGGTGAACTCCTGCGCACCTGCAAGCCGGGGGTCATTGCCAGCGCAGCGCGGCAGTCTCCCTTTTGTCATTCCTGCGCAAGCAGGAATCCATGCCCCCTATATGCTCTACGCCACACCCTCCACGCTACCTTTCCGTCATGTCGAGGCCCATGCCTTGTTTCACTTTGTGAAACATTGGGCCGCGGCAATCTCCCGCCGCGTCATCCTGAGCGAGGCCGTAGGCCGAGTCGAAGAATCTGGCCTTCCAAATTCGACACTTGTCCGCCTCCGGCGGATTCGATATTCACTTCGTCTCGTCCACCACTTGCCCGCCGTTTACCCGCCCGCCGCCTGCCCGCCGCTGAAGCGCAGCGCAAGTCCGCAATCCCTTTGCCGGATCTGGCGGCCTTGCCCGCCGCAGGCAAGAGCAAGGAAAATTCATCAGAATTATTGCCTATTATCATCTTTTGAGATATGCTTATAGACCATGGAAAAAGGAAAAACATATCTGTTTGAAATGGAGAGTGGACTTGGGAAGAGTGAGTGAAGGCAGACTGGCAAAGGCAAAAGAACGTGGGAAGGGAGAGTTTTGGTTTTCTTTGGCTACACTCTTATTTATTTCAATAACATCGCTGTTGGGATTTATGGCGATGTCCGAACATGCGGGGGCAATAGATATAATATTGTCTTATATAATCCTTTTCTCATGGCCCTTCTTCCTTTTAGATTTGTGTGTTAATTATCCCATATTCCGCCTTAAGAAGAAGGGTAAAATCAGGTTAGTAATTTCACTTCTTATTATCTCGACTGTGTTTTGGTTATGCACAGTGGCGTTACTGATATCTTATACTTTCGTGGCTCCGGATATTAGAAAACACTCCATGTATGTATACATTGCCATTATAGTCTCTATAGCAATAGCAATCATAGGAATGAGAATTTTCTTCAGGAAAGATAAGGGCGGAGGATAATTTAAGTGCTCAGGCACCTTTTTTCAGCCACCGTCTTCGCTACTGTGCCAGGAACCATTCAACCAAAGACATGCCCTTATCTACCGGGCAAAATCCCAAAGTTGATGGCCAGGCTTACGAACATTTATCTCGCTAAAGCGCCTGTGCCTGCTACAATGTTGAGTAAGAACACATTCAGGGATGGCCGGCACAATTTTGGTCGTCGGTGAATGGTATTCGGCAGTTTTTGGTGTGCGACGCGCGCCTTGCCTCCAAAAGGTGAAGCTGTGGGGAAATTGATTCTGCTATATTCCTTGATATTAGGCACGGTTATAGCTGTCATGGTGCTGATAATGTTCCTCTGTGGCTGGAGGCCGGATATAGACCAGGGAAAAAGAGCGTGGAAAAGTTTATCACCAGCACTTCTAGGTAGGATCATCATTCCCGTCTTCTATTGTTTGTGTGGGCTTGCTCTGTTGAAGATGGGAATGAGTAAGGAAAATGCCACCTTCGTTGTACTTTGTTTAATCTGGCTTCTGGCAGGCGCGGCGTGGTTCTGGTCTCGCAAGAAACTCAAAAATCGAATAAAAGAACTCAATAATCAATTAACCTGTAAGCCCAAACAAAAGGACGAACAATGAAAGACGCGGCCCAGCGCTGCGGTACACAAAAAAAAGGGGCCCCGGTTTTAGCCGGAGCCCCGTGGTCTTCAGCAAGATGCCCGCTTTACTTAGCTGGGGACTACGTTGGTCGCACACGGGCCTTTTTTGCCCTGTCCGACCACGAAATCAACCTTCTGCCCCTCATTCAGAGTGGCGTAGCCGCTGCCCTTGATCTCCGAGTGATGGACAAACAGGTCCTCACCGCCGTCATCGGGACAGACAAATCCAAAGCCTTTTTGCTCATTAAACCATTTTACCGTACCTGTACTCATTACTGTACTCCTTCGGCCCACTAAACGGGCCCAAAACTTGTCCCTCGAATTTTATTTGGCGAGAATATCCCGGAGAGACGTTAGAATATGCCCCACTGAAACGCATTATAGCGATATGCCCGCCGGGGGCAACATAAAAATAAATAATAATTGTAATGGTATCTGCACCTTAGCCGCCGAGCGCACCACCAAAAGCGCCCTGCCCCCTTTTCTCTTGACTCTTCTCCTCTCCTCCGTCCTTCCCGCCCCCCGTCTTGTTCCTGGCCATTAGATCCGATACCCAAAAATCTGAATTGTTGGAAGTATTAATAAGTATATGGCGTGACCCCCGAAAACTGTACCATTGCGGATTAGAGGGTATCCGATAAGATTGGTAGGTTTTTTTGAAAGGGATACCCAGATGAAACGCAGATTACACACGCCGGAACAGATCGTTAACAAGTT
>Ga0307378_10000289_pt1 | contig 93675 bp, 74 predicted proteins | sample UN1MG_FD_202238 | JGI IMG/M metagenome (GOLD analysis project Ga0307378, IMG submission 202238) | Soil microbial communities from Risofladan, Vaasa, Finland - UN-1 | ecosystem: Environmental > Terrestrial > Soil > Coastal area > Acid sulfate soil | place: Finland: Risofladan, Vaasa | collected...
ATTAGATACGCCGACGACGACAGGACCGGTGGAAGAGCTAATACCCTTTGGCTGGACGGACACGTTTCCGCTATAGAAGAAACTACAGGAGACGATGTGCCGTTAAGGTGGTATACAGGCGATAAACCATAATAAAATAGGGTGTGGCTAATTTTTCCGGCACTACATAAGCTTGTCTTGTGTAAAGGATTGTGTTCTTTGTCATTGCGAGCGAAGCGAAGCAATCTCGACCGTTCGCAGGATAGAGATTGCCACGGCCACATGCTGTGGCCTCGCAATGACGACAGGGGAAATTTCCAGCTTTGAGAGCAAGCATTTAAGAACGAAAAATCGCCTGCCTGAATATCTGGTCGCACCCATAAAATATTATCAATGCAAATTTTGTGGGATATTTTTAATAAGACGGTGCATTTTAGGCTCAAAGACTAAAGACAGCCACATATTGATGGTGACGGGATAATTATTGACGTTTACTATTTCAGACTTCGTTGATGAGTATATTCTGTGACCCGTGGCCCGGGCGACGGACACGTACACTCAAAGGTCTGTTATGATTACAGGTCCCAGTCTTTTGAAGTTTTGAGGAATTTATGCTGCAGGACGAAGCCTATGGCTGTCGGTGCGGTAATCAAAGTGGGTAAGAACCATTTCAGAGAGAATACCAGATCTTCGACCTTGGCGGATGTTTTCGGATAAAGGTATAAAAGCGCCAGGGATCCGACCACTACCAAACCGCTGCCCCACAGGCTGGAAAAGAGTATGACGGCGGCTTTGAAAATGATAAAGGAGATCATGCCGCCGGCAATAATCCCGATGAGCCCCCCGGCCCAGATGTACTGTTCGGTCAGGCCGCATGCGTACCATATTCCCGATGTGAGTATTCCGCCCGCGGCCGCACCTAATAAACAAACGGACCATCGCATCAGCGGCACGGAGAGAACCGCCAATGTTATCATGCCTATGATTCCGCCGACGAACTGGTTGTTCAGGCCGACGATTTTCTCGGTTATTGCCATTCCCATCATCATGCCCAGCAACGCGAAGTTGATGACCACCAGGACCTTAAAGACCCGCCAGCCGTAGAACAGGCAAACCACGCCGAAAGAGATAAAGGTCAATGCTTCGAGCAGGCTAAGGGAAGTTATTTGTTCCCAGAATATGTCCATCGGGACGACTGCTTCTTCTGACGTCTCCGTAGCTGTCTGTGCAAGGATCGTAACGTAATCCATTATTCGGCTCCTTGATCTTTCTTTTTGTTTTTATGCCGAACGCCAGTCATGTTCTACGATTTCTTCAGTCTCTTTCTTGTCCTTCTTGTCCTTCTTGTCCTTACCCTTTTTCTTGCCGGGCTTTATTTTTGTTATCTTTTGCTTTTTTGAGCTTTTCCAAAGTAATAGCTGGACAATCGTGCCGAAAGCGGCCATCGCGAGAAAAACAGCGGCAGAGATTAACGGCTTGCTGCGAATATGGCTCACAGGTTCGGTCCCTTTGTACGACAGCAGTAAAATCATCCCGAGAAAGACGACCATTGTTCCCAGGACCGAGAAGAACAAAGCCGTGGTCCAACGCCAAAGAACCACACCACAGACGAGAAAAATCACCGCCGGTGCCGCGATTATTGCCCATATCTGTACGGGGATTTTTGAGCCGGCCTGTTTTATTTTTTCGCCGGCATTAAGTGCGAATGTTTTCAGCTCTTCGAAAGTTTCGTCGAGGCCGGCCGTTGCGGTCTGCTCCGACATTTCGCTCTGGACTTCGGTTGTTTCTGCTTGTTCGAAGTACGGCTCTGCAAGAACGGTAAAAGCAATCGCTGCCGCCAATGCCGCCGCCAGCAGTACGGCCAACACCTTTTGGAATATCAGGGCAATGAGCGAGGCAAGAGCTGCCGAGAGCGATGCGGAGAAAATATTTCGTCCTACGACAAAGAGTCCAACCACAATCCCGCAGGCCAGGCCGGCTATAGAGATTAATATTTTTCTAAGGGCCAGTCCGCTGAGCCATATACACAATCCCAATAGCAGGAAGACAACTCCTGAGCCGATCAGGATCGAGGGGCTGAACCGGGCTGTCATCTGTTCGAAGTTTTGGAAAATTTCAATCATAACGCTGTTGTAAGCCGAACTCACTCCATCCTATATTTAAGAAAAATCAATGCCGATTGAACTTCTTGTTTCATTATAACCATTATCGACCTTTTTGCAAAATATTCGTTAAGATAGTTAAGCAAGGTGGGGTTATCAGCCTAAAAACGCCGGTTCCGGCCTGAATCATAAAAAAATTGTAAATGCCCGATAATCTTCTTGACTTATACATCTCAGTAACATACATTCCGAAACTACTTGGGCGAGAAAAGCAACGCGAGGACATCTTCGATTCTGGCAGGATTTCTACCGCAGAGACTCAGGCCGTTCTACGGCCCGAGCGCAGCTTGAGCATGAATTCGATAACCTGAACGCAGGAAGACCTGCGCGGCGAAGATGCCCGGCTCGGCGAGTAATTAGGCAGACATAAATGAAAATCCCTGACATGAATTTGGAGTTGCTGTATGGAAAAATTCTATTGTTTTTGATTCTTCGTGTTTTTGTGACCTGTAAGTACGTTGTGTGCTTTTGTCAAAAGGATTTGGATTACCTCGCAGGGAGTGAAAACAATGAGCACTAAAGAAGTTTCAGCGATTCCGGATGTTGTCCCGGTGGAAGCTCCGGCATCTCACCATGATTTGGAGGATCAATCCGGGGCACTTGATGCTACCCACAGCGTACTGCATCAGGAAGCGTTGCCTCGACACCGAACGAGACGTACAAGATCAACGGATTCAATTGCCCCGATCCGTGGGATTGGGGCCCGTTGTCACTCCATGGTGAGCCTAAACTGAACGGAGGTGGTGCATATGAGACGACCTTGTTTCAAGGTTACAATGTTGGCTCTTGTTTTGCTTTATTATGTAGACTTTGCAGATAACATCTGCGATCTCAAAGAAAGGAAATACAATGGAAATCCTGAAAGGAAATGCAATCAAGACCCTCAGCATCATACTGGGGGCAGCTACCGTAATGCTCATGCCCATTAGCGCCTTCGGCCTGGAACTGGGCTTCAACGAGGAAATTACCAACAACACCGGGCAGGATGCCTATGACTTCCATCTGGAGGGAACACTGAAATCAGAGACCCTCCCAGTACAAGTCATGGATATCTTTATCGATTGGCCGCGGGGGAGCATTCCAGGCTTTGACTGGACGTATGACGGTGGCAGTATAACACATGCCGGTGGGGAATATTACAATTACTCCGGGAAATGGTCCGGCAAGGTTCCGGTCCCGCCTCGCCAGCAGGTCCACATTGGCAAGGCATTTGAGGTGACCTGCGAGAACGTTTTTATCAGACTCCGCGGCTGGTGGACCGACCGTAACGGCGAGAAGATCAACCCTCGTGCCGGAACAAAGGAGGGTGAGACGTGGATAAGCGACGTACCGCTGCTGGGTTTTGACATCCAGGACAACATTCCGGCCAGGCTTACTGATCCGAACCTGCCTCAAACAGTGACGCTGCAAAACGCGACAGATATGGAAATTGAGATAGCATCGCCGCACTTGGCCGTGACGGATAGGCACGTTCCGCTCGAACAACTTGTGCCCGACAGCAACCTCCTCAGCGACCTCGATTGGCGGGATATACCGCGCCTGCCTCCCTTCTCCATCATTCTCCCCGGAGAGAGCTGGACGTTTGATCTCCGTGAGATGGACGTGGTAATTCCACCTGACTGGACGACCGTGATACGCACTGAGGTATGGGACCCGGTTAGCGGCGAGTACCATTTCTATGCCGGTAAGTGTCAGGCCCATGCAGCGAGTGATCCAACTGTTACGGTGAGTACTCTGGACGAGTGGGCATCGTTGCTAAATCGCCCTGTGGGAGAATACCCCCGCATCGACCCGGTGTCTGCTGGTGTTTTCGCAGATATGGTGGAAAGCAGCGATGAATGGCCTCCTGAGTACCGGGACGCTTTTTTCGCCACACCGGAACTGGACGCACGGGAGCACGAAGACGGGTCCGGACAGATAGAACCGGCACTCTATATGCGCTGGGGGCCGGAGGGCGCGGCGGTACAGCCCGGACAGTACTATGCAGCGGCCTGGGACTACATATACGGCAAAGCATCAGACTTAAGCGGCGTTGAACTTGAGTTCTCTATCCATGCTCCGCGAGAATCCATACGCGTCTCGATTAATCTTATCGATGCGGACGGAGACTGGCTTGAGTTCATATGGCATGTGGGTTTGCCGGGCGAGATCCCCGCTTGTCAGTGGACAACGGTGCAACTTATCCCGTCGACTGGACAATCAAATTACCGTCTCCAGCGTCCTGCCTTTGAAGGTGGCCGGAGTGACGGGCGGGTTGACTTGACCAGGATAACTAATATTCGGTTCGACGAAAACGAGGTGTGGACTGAGGAACTACCATTTCCATTAGACGATGGATGGGTGTGGAACGCCTGGAACCATATACGGGTCGTCCCCATTCGAGATGTTGACATCGAAGAGAATCCTGTCGGCGTGTTCGATGATGCAATGGACATCGGTAATCCTTTGGGCATCGGCAGAACGGTGTATGAGGGTTATGTCTGGAAAGGTGACATGCTGACCCAGCAGTACCTTATCATGGGCGGCGGCGGCGACATCTGGGGTGACTGGGACCAGTTCCACTACGCATATAAAAAAGTCAGTGGCGAGGTACGGCTCTCGGCCTGTTTCGAGTGGATCGTTTTTTCCAACGACTCGGCCAAGGCGGGTGTGATGCTCAGAAACTCGCTCGACGGCGGTTCTGTTCATCGCTTTATGACTAGACGCGGATTGGACGACTACGCCGGATTGCAAGGACGTGTTAACGCCGGTGGTGGCAGTAGTGAATTCGGCGAGCTTTGGAAAGACGGGGTGCAGGCTCTGGCTATCCAGAGAGTTACTGTCGAAGGCTTGACCTTTATTGAGGGTCTCGCAGACTTTGGTTCCGGTTGGGAATCGAGGGCTATCGATCTGGTCCTGGGCGGTTTTGACGACGAGATTACGGCCGGCGTTGCGATCACCTCGCACGATGACAACCAATTGGTACAGGCACGGGTCTGGAACGTCAACTACGAGAGGAATACTGCCCTAATCGGTGAGCTTGATTTACCTGTCATTCCAGAAGAGTCAGACCTTGGAGTCTGCCCGTCGGATGTTCCGGGATTCAGCATTCGCTCTCTCGCGCCGCTCGTAACCGATGGTTGGGGTTATGACGCCATGAACGAGCTGCTCGACACCGGTACGTGGATGGGCCTTCCCGCTCAGCCGGGTACCGAAGGGACTCGCGTCGACGAGTTCGTCAACCTGCGCGATGTAGGTAACGGCGTCTTCAGTGAAGACAACGGCTATCCGGATGCGTCCTTCCCGGGTATCGATCCGCTGGAGATTCCGGCACAGGATCCGGCCGCCGGCGATGACGATGACAACTTTGCGACCGAGATTCTCGGCTGCATCCAGTTGACTGCGGGCCTGCATATGATCGGCGCCTGCAGCGATGACGGCACGATTATCGAGATTGGCGGCGTCGAAATCGGCAGGACCGGTGAGTGGAAAGGTACCTCCAACGAGGACTTCCTCTTCGAGGTCGAAGTAGACGGCTGCTACGACCTGCGGGCCCGCACGATGGAAGGCGGCGACGGAGCATCGATCGAGCTGCACGAGGTTCTGATGGACGGCACACGCATCCTGTTGAACGATGTAGCTAATGGCGGTTCGGCAGTCTTCGCTCCTGCTGAATAAGCCTGCAGCGATAGCTCCGACTGACTATATAAGGGCGAAATGAGTTATTGTAGATTTGGGGCCTGTACCGGTCGGATTCGGTATAGGCCCTTGCTGTTTTCTGTTTCCTGGAGCGTTTGCGGCGTGGAATCTGCGCGATACGACATACGAGGTTAATGCGGATGAGAGGAGTCGAACCTCCACGCCCCAAAGGGCACAGGCACCTGAAGCCTGCGCGTCTGCCAATTCCGCCACATCCGCTCACAACGGCGAAAATCAAGATGTAAAGATTAAAAACCAAAGTTATGAAATCCCAGCAGGCCGGGATGACTTGATTCCCGCATAGCGGGGACCCTTCCTTGATTTTGCACTTTGCATTTTGATATTTGATATTCTTTTTTTCCAATAATAACAACTTTCTGCATTTAGTCAAGGATTTTAGCCCGCCCGTTAGAAATTCGCTAAGCGTCCCATAAATAGTCAACAGCTTTACAAAAGCGGCGAATTGCTCGCTCCAGTGTGTTTTGCTCGAGGATTAACAAGATTTCCTTAAATTCTCACCGCCAATTGTCCGAGACTAATACCACTGTGATTTTTTGGATTATGCCTTTTTTGCAGTATATTTTATATGAAGGGTCATAGAATGTTATGACAGGGAGAAGAGAGTGAGTATCATAACTACATTTTATGGTTCCCTACCCTTTCTTAAGCAGGGAGGAGTTTGCTTCAGGTTATATTGTTGTTTGCGGTCTATAGAGATAACAAGCGGACGAACACGAAGTATTTAATATAAATGATTTGATTGTAATCGGATGGATTCTGTACAAACTATCTCTAAAGATACTGAAGCCCAGGCAGGTCTTCTATTCGGCGAGCTGCTCGTTTCTAAAGGTATGTTAAGCCAAGACGAGTTGCAGGAAGTGCTTGACATACAGCGTGAGCAAGGCGGTCGATTCGGCGAGGTGTTGCTGCAGCTTAAAAAGCTGAATGACAAGGAAGTCACAGCCGCCCTGGCTGAACATTTCTCGATGGAATACATCCACTTCGACGACGCCCGCAAGCTGGACAAGATCGACATGGACATCGCTCGAATGCTGCCGGAGAGCATCGCCAAGCGATTTTGTCTCGTGGCTGTCGACGAGGACGATAATAAAAACATTACTGTCGTGATGGCTGATCCGCTTAATGTTGTCGCGATAGATACTGTCACGCTGAAGTTGAAGCGTCAGATTAAGCCGGCCATCAGCTCGGCCAGGGAAATTCATCGGGCGATAGAGATGATTTATCACGGCTCGGATGTGGAAGAACAGCAGCTTCGCAATCTGGTCGAAATCGAAGACGGGATCGAAAACAAGCAGGATGACGATGTCCTTTTGGAAGATATCGTGGAACCGGATGTCATCGGTGAAGATGCCGCGAATAAGGCTCCTGTGATTCGGTTCGTTGACTTGCTCATGAGCCAGGCGGTCAAATGCAGGGCGAGTGATATTCACATCGAGCCCCAGGAGAAATCGACGGTTGTCCGCATGCGAGTTGACGGCATTCTCAGGGACATGGTCCCGCCGGCGAAAAAGATGCAGGCGGCGGTCATAGCCAGAATCAAGATTGTCGCGCGAATGGATATCGCCGAGCGCAGGTTGCCTCAGGACGGCCGGTTCAAAATGAAAATATCCGGCAGGGCCATCGACGTCCGCGTCTCGACCATTCCGACCATTTACGGCGAAAAAGTCGTGATGCGAATTCTGGACGCATCGGCGGTCAAGCACGACCTGGATCAACTTGGGCTCGAACCGGAGCGTCTGAAAGAATTGAAAGAAAAGCTTTCGCAGCCTCACGGTATCATCATTGTTACCGGACCGACCGGCAGCGGCAAAAGTACGACATTGTACTCGGCGCTCAGCTACCTTAAAGATCCGACGAAAAATATCACGACGGTCGAGGACCCCGTCGAATACCGTCTCGCAGGGATTAACCAGATTCAGGTCAAGCCGGAAATAGAACTCGATTTTGCTCGATGTCTGCGGGCCATTTTAAGACAGGACCCGGACATTATTCTGATCGGCGAAATCAGAGACAAAGAGACGGTCGAGATAGCAATAAAAGCGGCTTTGACGGGCCATCTGGTTTTAAGCACGTTCCATACCAACGATGCGCCGAGTGCGATAAGCAGATTGCTCTATATGGGAATTGAGCGGTACCTGCTGGCTTCGGCACTGAATGTGGTAGTTGCTCAGAGACTCGTCAGAAGAATATGTGATCATTGTAAAGAGCCGGTAACGTTGAGTGAAGAAGCCCTTAAACATTTGGGGGTAAGCAACGAGCAGGCCGAGAACTCGGTGTTCTATCACGGCCGGGGATGCCCTGCCTGTGGAGAAACCGGTTATCTGGGCAGATTGCCCATATTCGAGTTCCTGGATGTAGACACCGACATCAGCGAGAAGATTATTGCCAGCGCGACCGAATCTCAGATCAGGGAAGCATCACGTCAGAAAGGGTATGGCGGCTTGCTCGACAGCGGTGTTATTAAGGTATTGGAGGGTTTAACAACCGCCGAAGAGGTAATCAGGATAGCTTTCACAGACAAAGGGTAATAGCTCTTAGAACGAAAAGAAAAGTGTACTTTTGAGAAGGTTAAGCAAATGAAAAACTATGGGTATGTCGCTCGAGATTTGGCTGGGGCGCAGAAAAAAGGATTCGTGCAAGCGACTTGCTCAAATGAGGTACTTAACCAGCTTCGTGAGCAAGGGCTGACACCTATCTCTGTTAAGGAAGTATCCAAGAAAGGTGCCACGAAACCACGGCAAAAAGCCCATCGTAAACGCATCAAGTCGGCGGACCTGGCGGCACTTTGCTGGCAGTTGGCAACAATGCTCGAGGGCGGAATTCCTATTACCACAGCTTTAGACATCATTAGCGACGACACGGACAATGCGCAGCTCCAGGGTATTCTCAAGCAGATATCGGAAAAGGTCAAGAAAGGTCAGCCCGTCTCGGAATGTGTCGCGGATTATCCGAAGGTTTTCAACCGGCTCTGCTGTGCCATGGTCCTGGCCGGCGAAACCGGCGGTAATCTCGCCAAGGCAATAGGCAAGCTGGCAGAGTATTTTGAGAATCGCGACAAACTCGCGAAAAAAGTCAAAGGCGCGATGGCTTATCCTATCTTCGTGCTCTCATTTATTATCATAATCGTCATATTCATAATGGCTTTCATTGTTCCCCGATTCCGAAAGATATTCGACCAAATCGGCGGGACAATGCCTGCTTTCACACGTGGCTTTATGGGATTTTATGATATCCTGCGCTACAACCTTCACTATATTATTGGCCTTATCATTGTCCTGATAGTCCTTGTGACTTTTATTTCCAAAACCAAAAAAGGCCATTATTTATTCAGCAAACTTTCCCTGTCCATGCCTATGTTTGGAAATATATTGAGCCAGGCATTCGTTGCAACGTTTTGCAGAACGACGTCAACTTTGCTTTCTTCCGGCGTTTCAGTGCTCGAGGCATTTACTATTCTCACGGGGATGACCGATAACGATATCATAAAGTCGGCCATCGTCCAGACCAGAGAAAATATTGTCGGCGGCTCGAACATCTCATTGAGTATGAGCTCGGCCGGCTTTTTCCCGAATATGGTTATAAAAATGATACAGGTCGGCGAAGAAAGTGGTTCAATGCCAGAAGTGCTCGAAAAGACCAGCGAGCATTATGAACGCAAGGTCGATTCTACTGTCACCATGTTGTTGAGTCTTCTTGAGCCAATCATGATTATATCGGTCGGGGCGATTGTATCGGTTGTCGTGATTGCACTTTATCTGCCGATTTTCACAATGTCGGACATGTAGGGGGGCACATAAGTCATTATCGATTTTCAGATGGTGAACCGGAAATTTCGAATCGATAGTGAAGTCGTTCATTGATTTAGCCGAATGGGATAAAGACCAGGTAACGCGCTTGGTACCCAAACTTTTTTCAAACTTTTTTTTGGAGAGATGAAAATGAAAAGCAGAAAAGGTTTTACATTAGTGGAGCTGATGGTGGTTATTCTCATCGTCGGCATCCTGGCTGCAGTGGCTATTCCGCTGATGCAGGGCCGCATCGATAAGGCCAAGTGGTCGGAAGCCAACGCCACGGCAGGTACGATCCGTACGGCTGTTCGCGCGTATGCTGCCGAGACAAGCATTGCTACCGCTGTAAGTAATGTTGTAGGGACACTTGATACCGCAGCCATACAGGGATACCTGGGTTTCCAAGGGTCCGATTTAGAGGGAACGTATTTCACTGCCGGCGATTATGAGATTATGTCTGTGGATGCCGGCACCGGCCTCGCCGTGGTTACGGTTACCAGCAGCAAGACCGACGCTCCGGCCGGTTCTTATCAGCTTACAGCAACCGGCGATTGGGTAAAGCAATAAGGAAAGTCGCCTTCGTAGCAAGCCGGTATCCTGGAAAGTTGATTTCTCCCTTATAGATATTATATCGGACGTTAAAGGGCAAAAAAGCGGGTGCGGAGGAACGCTTGGCAACACAGGTTCGCAGCGGCACTGACTTGGGTTAAAATCATGGTGGCTATGGTTGTTCCGACCATAGCCACTTTTCGTCTATTGTCGCCCCGGCAGCTTCTGTACAACATGAGCATGCCACTTTGTCATCCTGAGCGCCAGCGAAGGATCTGGGTTCCGAACGTAATGCAAAGTTGCTTTCCTCCGATGGCCAGATGCTTCACGTAGCATGTCCTGAGCGTAGTCGAAGGATTCAGCATGACAACCGTGCAAATGGCATATGACAAACCAATGTCCGCCGCCAAATTTTTCTTTACAAAATCACCTATATTCCAAATTTCTAAGTAAAACGCCTTGCCTGTTCAGCCGATGAAAAGAGACGTGATAAAGAACGTTCCGATACCTGTTGCGCATAGGCTCGCAGTATATACGCGGCTTTATGACGAATCGCAAAACGGGCTTGCTCAACGGATGTGGGATTGAATTTTGTTTTTTGGTCCACTTATAGGTAAGGATTTTTAGACTTGAACTGGAAACGATCCATTAATCTTGTGAAGGACGCGATCCTCGGCCTGGACATCGGTTCATCCGCCGTCAAGATCGTGGCTTTGCAAAAAGACAATGCGGGCTACTCAGTGACTGCCGTCGGCGTCCGCGAGATTGCGGCAAGTGAAGATGATTATGTTCAGCACAGAATTAACACCGTCAAGGCAATTCGCGAGTGTTTTGAGCAGGCCAAAATCAAGACGAAAATGGCTGTTTGCGGTGTGAGCGGCTCCGAAGTTGCGGTGCGGGATTTTGAGTTCCCTCCGTTATCAACGGAAGATATAGAGGCAGCGGTCTTACTCGAAGCATCGCAGGTTTGTCCGTTCAATGCGGCAGATAGCGCTGTCGGGTATCACTTAATACCCAACGGTGACGATAAAACAAGGGGCGTGTTAGTCGCGGCGACGAATACCTTGATAACGAGCAAGGTGCAGATCGCTAAAGAGGCCCGTCTGAATTGCGTCCTTATGGACGTTGACGGATTGGCGCTCCTGAATTGCTTCAATGGCCTTTCCAATGGACATGAGAAGCCCAAGACAGACCAGACAGTTGCTATTCTAAATGTTGGCGGTTCCCATACGACTCTGGCAATCATGGACAATAAGGGCTGGCCTTTTATCCGTGATATGACTTATGCCGGTAATGATATTGTCGCGCAGATCACTGCTGAGAATGATATGTCAACGGAAACTGTGAGGGGGATTTTGTTCGGCGATTCGGTGGTGGATGAGCCGGGGCTGCACGATTGCCTCGAAAAAGCCTGCCAGAAATTGATTGCCGATGTAGGCGAAACATTGCGCTATTATACAGCTCAGTCTACATCATCGAATGTCGAGAAACTATTTGTTTGTGGGGGCTTTGCTTTGGCCGGAGGATTCGTTGAGTTATTGAACCGCCGGCTTGGAGTCGAGGCCGTCTTGTGGAATCCGTTTGACAAAATATCCCACAACGCAAACCGGCAGTTTGAAGATATTTTTGCAAAGACAGGCCCGGCAATGGCAGTGGCAGCCGGTCTTGCTATGAGATCAGTCTAATTGATTATTAATAAGAACTAAATGTTATAAGAGCTACGAAACGCGAAGCTATGTTTACGATAGATTTACTAAATGGACAAGCAATTCCGCTGAAAAGCAAGCCCGGGAGCCTTGCTATTATCGTGATATCCGCAGCGATTCCTATTGCCGTCGCAGCGGGGATGCTCAGCTTTTATCAACGCAACAAAATCGTCGTATCCGTAAAGGAAAAAGAAATAGTCAAGTGTCAGGCGGAAATTGACAAATTGTCAGACGCCGTAGAGCTGCAGAAAGCGTTAGAGAAGAAGAAAACAGCTTACGGCAGTTGCCTGTCGGAAGTTAAGTCTTCGATTAAGAGGCATACTCAATGGTCGCCTGTGTTGACGACACTAATGGAGAATATACCTGACTCGGTGGTACTGAACACTCTTGCGGTAGAGCACGACACTGTCAAAAAGAAAGCTCCCAAAAAAGATAACCCTAAAAAAATGGTAGAGGTTGATGTGCTCGTAAGAATATTGCGGTTGAGTGTTAGTGGCGGTCATCAGAGCAATAGCGACGAAGCAGTAAGAGATTTTCGGGATCGTATTCGCACTTCGGCCTTTCTCGGACCGAGGCTCGAAAAAATCGGAGTTTCGCAGAAATCTGAAAAGCTTGACGGTCAGGATGTTGTTTCTTACGAGATAAGTTGTGTCCTTAAACCGGGATTTTAAAATGCCACATATCAGTAATTTTATAAAGCTTTACAGAAAATATCTTATAAGAACGGCTATAGCATGGGCAGCTTGCCTGGTGCTGTTTGTTCTGGCTTACATGTTTGTTCTGGGACCACAGAGGAGCAACAGAAAAAGCCTCGAAAGCACGCTCGCCGAGAAAAAAGAACTATATGAGTTCGCACAGAGAGCAACACAAAAGCAGACCAAAATCCGGTTAAACGAAGAAATTGAGGGTCTGCGAAACGTACTTAAGGATTTTGTCGTTGATATCGAAGACTCAGCTAATTTGACGTTTGATATAGGTCGAATCGCCAATGAAGAAGATGTATCTTCGTTCAGCATTAAAAGTAATGACAAGCAGGGCGTCTCGGAAATACCCGATTGTAACAGCATATGCGAGAATCATATCGATATCAGCTTCATTGCCGGATTCAATCAGTTTGCCACTTTCGTGAATGCCCTGGAGAGGCATCAGCCGGTCCTCTTTGTGAATGAATTTACAATATCTCGCTCAAACAAGGGAGAATCAGCTTATCAAGTTAGCCTTGACATAGCAGCTTTTGTAAAAAAACGGCAGGAAAGGGAAATTGCCGATCAGTCCCCGGCACCAGATTTCGGCTCGAAGATATGAAAACTATAGCAATTGTAAATCAAAAAGGCGGTTGCGGTAAAACAACGACCGCGGTGAATCTTGCGGCGGCCTTTGCCGAGAAGAGCTATAGAACGCTGCTGATTGACCTTGACCCACAGGGCCACAGCACGATTGGTCTGGGCTATGAGCCTGATGAGATGAGCCTGACGATTTATGATGTCCTTCTGAACGTTCAAATTGGAATATCCAATGTAACATTAGGCACGAAGGTCGAGTGGCTCGATCTGGTCCCAAGCAATGTCTTGCTTTCGGGTGCCGAGCTTGATCTGACCGGCATTGTCGGCAGAGAATTCGTCATGAGCGAGAAGCTCCGAATGGTCAGGGACAAATACGATCTCTGTGTTATAGACTGTCCGCCGTCGCTCGGACTGTTGACCTTGAATGCACTGCTCGGAAGTACCGGCGTCATCGTGCCGGTTCAGGTTCATTACTATGCCATGGAAGGCCTCAAGCAATTGTTCGAGACGGCGAACATTATCGCGGAACGCTTCGACCCTTGCCATGTGAAGATATTAGGCATATTGTTGACTCTTGTCGAAAACAACACCCTGCTCAGCAGGCAAATTCAGCAGCAAATGCGGGAATTCTTCGGCAATTTGGTCTTTGATGCCGTGATAAACAGAAGTGTGAGGCTGGCTGAAGCACCGAGTGCCGGTGAGCCGATCCTGATTTATGCGCCCGAAAGTAAGGCGGCCGCCGAATACAGGGCATTGGCTGATGAGATAATAAATAGCAGAACTTTGACTGAGCAGAGAATTAACCATAAGGCTTTGGTCAGGAGATAATTAATGTCAGAGCTTGATAAAAATAAGGCGGGACTTCAGAAGAAAGTATCATCAGTATTTAAAGGTGTGCCTGTTCCGCAAAACAACGGTGCCCAGCAGCCTTCCGGCACGCCTGCACCTGACCATACACCTGATGTCTCTCCAAAACCTGTGTCTGCGGACAGACAGATTTCGCAGAGTTCTCTGATTAAAAAACTAAATCAATCCGAGGATTTGTCGGATGAAGCAGAACAAAACCAAACCGCTAATATCTCTCCAAAACCGACTTCCACGAACCAGATGCCGCAGAGTCCTCTGATTAACAAACTTCCTCAGCCCAAGAAGTCATTGAAGCAGGCTGCAAAGGCCACGCAGCCCGAAAGCAGTCCGTTTATAGAAGAAACCGGCGATGGCCTGTGGCAACAAATCAAGGACAAGATCTTTACGCCAAAGCCGGGCGTCAGTCCAACCAAGCAAAAAGCTATGGTGATAATGGTGCCGGTCCTCGCTATCATCATGATTTTTACATTCAGACAGGTTCTTAGCAAAGCTCCGCGTCAGACGAAAGGAGCCGGGACTGATGACACAACCGTCGTTGTCGCTAACGCCAATTCCGGCCACGAAATCGACTGGAAGATTCCCGAACTAATTTCGGTTATGACGAGGGACCCGATAAAATTGCCGGAGCAAACCGATACACAAAACGCAGAACAAAATACAGAAGAAAACGGAACTGCCAATAAGCCAAATCAAGGAGTAATAATTGTAAGAGATATCGTATATTCACACGACAGGCCCTCTGCCGTGATTGGTACTAAAATAGTATACGTCGGTGATAAGGTTAATGACGCTACTATTGTAAAAATAAACAGAGACAGCATAGAATTCGAAAAGGATCAAAAAACGTGGGTGCAAAAGGTCTGCGAAACAAAAAAGACTGCTGTTCAAAATGTTGACAATCCGAGTGAAGATCAATCGGAGTCTCAATAATAAAGTGAACAAGAATCTTACTGAGATACGAATTGAAGTGATATTAGGTAAGACCGAAGTTAAAAAAGGAGCTGTTATGAAAACCTTAACGATAAAATCCAGACGACTAAATTTCCCGATCATTTTTGCACTCCTCTGCTTCTGCTGCGTTTCGGCCCTTGCCGCCGAGAGCAGCGAACAGACTGCAAAAAAAGCCGTCTTGACCGATCTCGAGCAACGGATGCAGAAAGTCGTATGTATCGATGTCAATGATGTCCCTATTGGTACTGTAATAAGACAATTGTCCGATCAGGTTAATGTGGACCTTATCATGAGCCCCAAGGTCACCGGCAATGTAACCGTTTCGCTGACCGATGTATCTCTCGACGAAGCTCTTCGGTGTATCCTTGATGTGCATGGCGCCGGTATTATAGTAGGTGAAAATGTCATACGGATTTTGTCACGCGAAGAAATGCCCGAGATAGCCGAGAGGCTTGTCACTCAAACGTTTGAAATAATTTACGCGGATGTCGGGCAGGTTGTAAAGGCTCTGGAAAAATTCAAGTCGGCCCAGGGTTCCGTCTCCTCCATCGAGGGCACCAGTCATATCATCGTGACAGACACTGAGGGCAAAGTCAGGGACATCACGAACCTGCTCGCTACAATTGACCGAATAATACCGCAGGTATTGGTCGAAGTGAGAATCTATGACATCACGAGCAAGGACAATCTCGACCTCGGCATCGACTGGTACGCCGGCAGGCGAACCAACAAGGGTGCTTACGGTTATCCGATTAACGACGATATTATCGCCGAGAAGGGCGGCAGCGACACTTACATTGGCAGCAGAACCGACCCATCTCTCGAAGCTGGTTTTATCGCCGGAACAAACTATACAGAGGAAAGCCAGGTAGGGTACCTGCAATTTGGCCTGCTTAATAACAGCATTGACATCAATGCAATACTCAGGGCCGAGAAGGAAAATATCGACGCCAAGCTTCTGGCCAATCCGAGAATTCTGGTCGTCGACAACGAAGAGGCCACTTTCGATATCGTGACCGAGCATCCCTACGTGGAACGAACCATCACAGCGGGCAGCACTACCGAGACTGTGAAATTCAAAAACGTCGGCGTCAAGCTCGTTGTTACCCCGCATGTCGCAGGGAACAATATGTTGAGATTGAACATAGCGCCGGAATTCAGCGTTCGTGTGAATCAAGTTCAAGTCGCATCGAGCAATGTCCCCGTTGTCGACACTCGCAAAGTCACCACAATAGCACTTGTCAAAGATGGTCAGACGGTTGTCCTGGGCGGCCTGCGAAAGAAAGAAACGAACAAGCAGGTCAACAAGGTGCCCTTACTCGGTGACATACCCGTACTCGGCTATCTCTTCAGGTTCGAAGGTGAAGCGACGGTTATTACCGAGCTGGTCGTATTCATCACGCCACATATTATCACAGAACCTGTTTTGACCGAAACAGAGCAGCAGGCCCTCGATATAACTGAGTTTAGCGGGCCGATGCCTTCGACCACCAAAGCTGAGAAGGCCGCAAATTAACCGCCGGATACATGCCTCGCCGCTCGTGATGTGTTTGACAATTCACGAGCGCCGGGTCACCGGCGACGAATTAGCCTTGCCGGAAAACCACCGGATTTACTATTTTCTATTGACTATTGACTATTTGGCCACCCATTGCTTCGGATTTCCGGCCAAAGGCCGCCGATTGGCTTTGTTTTTTTGTGCCCCGCAGGACGACTTATTGCCATAATTTCCTTTCAGAAAAGAGTTTGCGCCAATTCAGTCCGCCGGCAAATTGGCTTTGTTTTTTCAAATAGGGTTAGAATTTTCCGCCGGGCAGGGATTCCACATTTGTCATTCCCGCGAAGGCGGGAATCTACTCTGCGTCCGATCCGGCATTAGTAATTGGCTTTGAATTGGGTTTGTTTTCACCAAGTGTCCAATTCAATTTATATCTCGTATCTCCTTGTTATAAATGACTATACGTTCATTTCGACCTTTCGAAAATTGGCTTTGTTTTTTCAAATTAGCCACGAATTAACACGAATAATCACCAATCTCTAATTCACTAATCATCTGTTCGCTCCGCGAGCTCTGCGTTCTCGGCGGTAAAATAACCGAATTGGCTTTGATCAGTCCGGCAATTCCACACCGACATCGAGTGGCCTGACGGAATTGGCTTTGTTTTTTTGCCGTCTCAAAACATGAAATCCTTCATAATCACCTTTCATATAGATACTTACGCTCATTCTGCCCTTTCGCAAATTGGCTTTGTTTTTTCAAATAGCTTTCTGTTAGACACCGATTAACACTGTTGTTTGGGCCACAAGGGCACAGAGACCACAGAGAAATAATCAATAATAATTAATAAATCATAAATTCTAAAGTCTCCTGTATTCTGTGTTCTTATTCAATTTGTTATATATTATACGAACATTTATGCGAAAAGTCTAAAGAATTCAAAAAAAATCTCCGTGAGACGCCGTTCTTATATTAACCGCAGATAAACGCTAATTGACGCTGGTTTACCCCATTAGATGTCGGTTTTACCTATCTCACGGGGTAAACACGGTTTTTTCAGCCACAGACGCCGTCCTGAGCGTAGTCGAAGGAGGGCACCGAGGACACTGAGAAATGAAATATTATGAAAAAAGTACAAATATCTATGTAAATCTTGTTATCCTGTCTAAGAAAAAATCTCCGAAATTGGGCTAAAAAGGGCGATTAAGTGAAAAATATTTACTTTTTTGATTTTTTGAAAGTTCATTATCAACATTTAGACCGTAAGATACCCCGTTAATGGTAGAAACGGCTTGAGTTATCTCAAGGGCTGAACCCTGTGAGATTCGCTGTAACAAATAGAAGGGCCGAATTTGTTTGTTTTGGTCTGGGACAACGTGTATAATGTAAATTAGCAACCTTGAGCGGGCGATATAATGCAGAAGTAAGAATCCGAGTCTTTGGGCTGGCAGATGCCTTTTGAGAAGAGAATGTACCGGACGCCTTTGATTATCCTTAAGGAGGGTTGTTATGTGTAGAGAATTGATTTGTTGGATTTGTTTTGCAGTGGTACTGGTTCTGGTCGGCCATGCCTCGGGCGCGATACCGGACGGGTGGTCAGACTTGGACATCGGGACGACCGGCGGTAGCGCCAATGAGGCCGGCGGCACGTGGACCATAAGCGGGGATGGCGCCGACGTCTGGGGCAGTTCGGATGCCTTTCACTATGCTTACCTACCCTTGTCCGGCAACGTTCAGATCACTGCACGCGTAGTCAGCCGCGGCACCGGCTCAGACAGATGGTCCAAGGGCGGTGTGATGATTCGCGAGACGCTCGCCCGGAGCTCCAAAAACGCGATCATGGCGATAACCGGCGGCGAAGGCGGTGGCTTAACCTTTCAGAACCGGCCGACCACCGGCGGCCGTTCTTACAGCGCACACGGCAACCCCACGGCGGTGCCGCCTCACTGGGTGAGGCTGAAGCGCGAAGGGGATACGATCACGGCCTACTCCTCGGCAGACGGCGTTGACTGGGTGCAACAGCCCGATGGCGTCACGACAGACGCGACGCCGAATCCCGTCGATATTCAGATGGCGACCGACGTTTTCATCGGCCTGTTCGTCACCTCGCACGCCGCGGGCGAGGTGCGCACGTACACGTTCGACAATGTGACAGTCGGGCATCCGGTGACCGCTACGGAGCCCGAACCCGAAGATGGCGCCGTCCACCCCGACACGTGGGCGGTGTTGAGCTGGATACCGGGTTCCACAGCCGACTCGCACGATATGTACTTTGGCGAGAGCTTCGTAGACATCAGCAACCGCACCGGTGACACCTTCCGAGGCAACCAGCCCTCGAGCTATTTTGATGTCGGGCTGCCCGGATCGCCTTATCCGGATGGTCTGGTTCGGGGCACAACGTATTACTGGCGCGTCGATGAAGTGGAAATCGACGGCGTGACCAGGCACAGGGGCGACGTGTGGAGATTCGTCGTTTCCTCCGCTAAGGCCTATAATCCTGTCCCTCCCGATAACGCCAGATTTGTGGCCACGGATGTAACCCTCACGTGGGCGGCCGGCTTCGACACCAGACTGCACACGGTGTGCTTCGGCGATGATTTTGACGCCGTAGCGAATGCTGAGGTAGGAAGAACTCAGCCAGTTGCCGAGTACGTCTGTCGTTCCCTCGAACCCGATAAGACGTACTATTGGCGCGTTGATGAGTTCGACGGGCAGGCGACGCACAAAGGCGATGTCTGGAGTTTCACGACCAGGCCGGCGGACCTGGCCTCGGCCGCATTCTATTATGTCGATGCAGGCAATCCCGATGCCCGTGACACCAATCCCGGGACCGAGGGTCGACCCTGGAAGACGATTCGCAGAGGCACTCAATCGCTACAACCGGGAGACATCCTGTTGATAAAAGCCGGGACCTACAGAGAAACGGTAATCCTGAACCGAAGCGGAACGGCAGCGAAACCCATAAGGATCTGGGCTTACCCCGGAGACGAAGGCAAGGTGATAATCAACGCGGCAGAACCCGTGACAGACTGGCAGAGGTGTGCCGGCCCCGGCGATTGTGCAGGGAATCCATACTGGGAGCACATCTACGTTGCGGATGTGGCGGCCCTGGTGGAATCCCACCCCGATAGTGCATTTGCGATCAGACAGGTCTTTCAGAATGGAGAATTGCTCAATCGCTCGCGATGTCCGGACGCCGGGTGGCGCTATCCAACGGCTATTACAGACCCCAAGCAAATGTTCACCGACAGCTCTCTCTCCAAACCCAACGGATATTTTGTCGGCTCGGTATGCCACGTGAAGACGGCCATATGGCATATCGACCAGATCCCCATTACAGACTTTTCCCAAGGTGTGATAACCCTGTCAAAGAGTTCCCGGTACGACATATCGACGCGATTCGGGTACTATATCACCAGCGTCGTGGGCGAGATCAACGAGGAGGGGGAATGGGCCTACGACCCCGTTGAGAAGAAACTCTTCCTGTGGCCCAAAGGCGATGTTGCGCAGGGTGTGGAATTCACTTATCGGGAGTATTGCGTGCGCACCTACGACGGCACCTCCTGGAATATCGTGCGCGGATTGGCAATGCACAACGCGTACAGGTACGGCATCTGGCTGTACCAGGCGAACGATATGACGATTGAGAACAACACGGTTGAACATATCTATAGCTGCGGCATCTTCGTTCAGGCTACCAATGGACAATGCGTGAACAATCGTATCATCAACAACACGGTTAAGTATTCCGCTGCTACCGGCATCGGCGTGGATCTCACCGCCTCCGATAACCGCATTGAGGGCAATTACGTCTACGCCACAGGGACGGAGCACTTCGGCGGGGACCTGATGCATGGTCAGAGCTTCGGCGTGTACATCAGCGGTCCGTTCGCCCAGGTGTACAACAACAGGATCGACCGCGCAGGTTATACGGCTCTGTATATAGACGGGAAAACACTCGGCCGTGATATATCCCACAACTATATCACCAATATCGGTCTGGCGTTGTCCGATGGAGGCGGCATATATACGGGCGGCTTTTCCGACGTACCTGAAACAGACTATATACACCACAATATCATTGAAGATGCGATTGGATGCCTGTCGATGTATCAGAGCCGCGATATAGGATTGCCCGTGACCATCGAGAAGTATTCCGGCGACACACCCGGCATCTACGTGGATGAGAGAGGCAACAATCGAATCATTGAGCACAACACGGTCATCGGCTCTCACATGGCGGGGATATTCTTCCACTGGGCCCCTGGCAATATCGTGCAGAAGAACACGCTGTACGGCAACAAAGTGGCGCAGGTGTGGTTCAGCGGCAAGAATGAAGCTTCAACACGTCTTGAGAATGACGACCTTATCGACAACATTATGTTCGCAACAGATGCACAACAGAAAACATTTTCCCTGGGGATGAATTACGATAACGTGCATTTTGGCAGGTCGGAGGACAACTATTTTTACAATCCCTTTAATTACAGGCATGTCCTTGTCAGTTGTTATAGAGCTGACGAAGGCAGATGGACGAGTGACGAGTTGACACTTGACCAATGGCGTAGGTTATCAGGGTATGACGAAGACTCCAGGGAATTTTCATATTTGGATCGGTTCGATGATATTACCATAGACAGCCCAATAAAGTCACGGATTATTTATAATCCCTCGCTTGATGTAATCAGCATCGATCTGAAACCGGATAAATATTGCGATGTGCAGGGAAACAAAATATATGGGAGCGTCACTTTACAGCCCTTTGAGTCGAAAATTCTTATATCATCTGATTTTGAAATCGCAGAGCCTACCCCCTGAATGAGATCTCAACGAAGACAATAAAGGACGGAACAATTGTCGAAAGCAACTATCGGCCACGTGTGCAGTATTGCGATTGGTCTGGGTGGAGAATTAAAGGTGTGGAAAGGTGTTCAATACTTTTTCTGCGGAGAAAGCTAAGGGAAATGGGTCTGTTGAAAAAGCTGTTAGTTTTTCTTTTTCTCGCTAATAATGAGACCGACAGGTGTCATTTTAATTCGACGGACCAATAAGCGTGGTCGAGGAATTGTTTCCAGCTTTTGTATCGCTGGTGGCCGAGATGGACGTGGACGAGGGGGTTGTGCCGGGGCTTGATGGGCTTTTTTATGAGCTTCATGCCGGCATGTTTTAAGGTCTGGCTGCCCTTCTTGACGTTGCAGGCGGCGCAGGCACAAACGATGTTTTCCCAGGTTGCTTTTCCGCCCAGACTCCGCGAGATTATGTGGTCGAGCGATAATTCACTGGTCGGGAAGTGCTTGCCGCAGTACTGGCAATGGTTTCTGTCACGGGCGAAGATGTTCCGGCGGTTGAACTTGACCTCGTTTCGCGGCAGGCGGTCGTAGAACAGCAGCCTGATGATTCGCGGCACGGCGATGTGGAAATTTACCGTCGATACCCAATCGTGTCCATCCGGCTCGAAATCACGCCTGAGCTGGCTTACCTCGCACCAGTTCTGGAAATCATAGTTGGAATATCTACCCTCCTCGAGTGAGACGACCTCGGCAAGGTCGCGGAAAAGCAGTGAAAACGCCCGCCTGGCGCCGACTATCCGGATCGCCATATAATGCTTGTTCAGCACAAGGACGTTACAATCCAGACCCGATTGATATTCTCCGGCAATCATAGCTCATATATCTTATGTATTCTAAATCTTTGTATATCTCGATGGTGGAATGGAGAACTCTAATCTTTGCACCCATGATTCGGGCAATGTAAGACGACTGAAGACTCCTATTGTCGTTTGGTTCTAAATCAGGCAGTTAAGGGAATGAAAAACAAGGTTAATTATGTAACCTCCCCTCAGGCCCGAAATCATAAAACAGCCTTACGACTCTTCTTTACTTTCTGAGGCCGATTGGGCAACTACATTCTCAGCTCTCAGTCCCTTGTCACCCTCGACAATTTCGAAAGTGACAGGATCGCCTTCTACAAGAGTTTTATATCCATCACCTGAAATACTTGAATAGTGGACGAAAATATCACGGCCATCAGTGGTAGCGATAAATCCATAACCCTTTCTCGGGTTAAACCACTTAACTTTTCCGTCTAACATAAAACGCTCCTTTTGCTAACTAAAATCGACTATTTGCTGCTCGCCACACAATTTATCGCTGACGGCTCACCGTTGGAACCGACTGCGTTTTGTTGTGGGCGATGGCTGTTCAAACAGGACACTTACTTAGCCTCGGCTGATTCTACGACAGGAGCGCAAAGATTTTCCTTCATCAGCCGACCCATCTTAAACTTAACCGTTCGTTTCTCAGGAACCTCGACGCGCTCAAGAGTTTTCGGATTCTGCGCAACCCTTGCCGCTCTGGTCCTTGTTTCAAAAACACCAAAATCGCGGAATTCCAGACGGTTATTCACACACAGTTCCCTTGTCACCTCATCAAGGAAAGCCTGAATTATGCACTTGACTGTCACTCTTTTTGCTTGTGTCCGCTCTGCAATTCGGTCAATTAGTTCCTTCTTTGTAATTGTCGCCATAGACTACCTCATTTCAGGAAAGAGCAATTAGGAAACTGGGTTCTGTTTACATTTAAAAGCTGCTGCATAATGAACCGGTTTTCTTTAATCATCCAACAGCTCATCACACGCCTCTACGCATTTTAACGATTTGATTTGCGGCCGCTTGAGCGTTGCTTTCCAGAGCAAGAATTGCTTTTGCCGACCGCAAGACTAACCGACAAAGTGCAAATTTCGAAACTTCACAACTCACTATACAACAAAGACTTCTATACGGCAAGCAAATTTCACATAAAATTCTTCAGATTCCCAAATTTTTTTTCGACACCGTCTCACGGGCTAAAAAACCCGAGAATAGTTACACTGCTTCAAATATTAAAGAGGCTCATGTACAGAGATATTCGGCAATAACTCTGGAAAAGACGCGGTATAGGCGGGAAAACCTCTCTTTGAAACGATTAAGTATAAGCTTATGATTAACAAAATCTTATGCAAAAATGCCCGCAAAGCAAAATAGTTTATTGACCGGCAGAAGATTTATCGGCATAATCGATGTTCTTAGTTTTTATACATTTACTCTGATATAAAAGATGCAGAGTTTACCTTAGAGCAGGATTGGCGTATATGTCTCAAGATAAGAGCGATAAAAGCAGTTTGGATAAGCAAGCTCGGAAAAGTAAAGACAGGGCGGCAGAAATTGCAAACACCTTTGAATGGCTGATAACCGCTTTCATATTGGCGTTTGTCTTCCGGGCGTTCGTCATGGAGGCGTTTCGCATTCCGACCGGCAGTATGGCCGACACGCTAAAAGGGGCTCATTTTCGTTTGCGATGCCGGCAATGCGGATATGAATACGAGCATGGTTTTGTGCCGAACAATTATTTTGACCGCAATGGCAGGAGATTGCCCGAGGATACAGTTCCTTCCGGCAACGCACCTCTGGCGATTACCCGCTGCCCAAGCTGTGGCCGCTACCCGTCTAAACTGCTCTGTCGCGCATGCGGGCATGAATACGATTCCCGTGTCGCAGCGAGAAGAAATGGGTTGCGTAATAACACCGGCCCGGACAGCCAGAGAGCGGTGCCTTCCTCTCGCTGCCCAAGGTGCAGCCGTAACCTTATGACCGCTGAGGCAATGCCGGTAGCCAACGGCGACCGCATACTCGTTCTAAAATGTATCTATCAGTTCATTGAACCCAAAAGATGGGATGTCATCGTATTCAAAAATCCGCCCGAGCCCGCAATCAATTATATCAAACGATTAATTGGCCTGCCGGGTGAGAAAGTGCAGATCATCGACGGGGACATCTACATTGATGACAAAATCGCCCGAAAACCCGCCAAAATCCAGAAAGAGCTGTGGATGCCGGTCTATAATAACGATTATCAACCCGTTCGGCCTGGAGATGATTCGTTTAACGGTCACATCTGGGCACAGCCGTTCAGGAATGACGGGGATTCAAAATGGGTCACGACAAACAGCAACAGTCCAATCATATTTCGTTTGGACAGCCCTGGCGGCCAAATCAATTCGATGGTTTATGACACTTCAATCGGTAACGACTTCAAGGCTACCTATGCCTACGACGATATTGATGGATACGGCTATATGCCGATTTGCAGTGACTTGATGGTACGTTTCGACTGCCGGGCGGCCGACTCGCAGGGACATATCGGCATCGCTCTGAGCAAATATGAAACAACCTATCGGGCGGAAGTTCTTTTTTCGACAGGGACCATGATCGTCACCAAGCAAGAAAAGGGCGAAGACCCCGTGGAATTGATAGGGGTGTCGATCAAGCATCCGCGAATGAATGAGCAGACGCTGGTCAAATTTGCCAACGTGGACCATCAGTTGATTTTCGAATACGGCGGCACAAAATGGACCCACGATTTGGGACGCGACCCGGAAGACGTCGGCCCGATACAGGAAGACATTGAACCGCGAGTGGAAATCTTCGGATCGGGCAGACTAACACTATCCCACATAGCGATTTTCAGAGACATTCATTATACCGAAGCGAAGTTTTCCAGCAAGAGCGATGGAGGCAGGGCCACAAAAGATTCTCCCTTTATCCTTGAAAAGGATCAGTTTTTTGTGCTGGGTGACAACAGTCCCAATAGCGAGGATGGCAGGTGGTGGGACAGGCCCGGCCTGGCAAATAAGGGATTGCCCGAATACCGCGAGGGGACGGTTCCGCGCGACTACCTGGTAGGCAAGGCGTTGTTTGTCTATTGGCCCAGCGGATTCAAGCCGTTTGCCGAATTCCCATTTGGCATTGTACCCAACGTTGGCCGGATGCGGTTTATCTACGGCGGCTCGAATGGAAGTGACTAACCGGTCAAATCGTTCTGTTGCACCGTGGAGTTTGTGAAACTTCCAAACAAGCACAGTGTTGAAATAAAGCGCCGAATGCGTATTAAGGAAAGGAAAATGATATGAACCGGATCAAATTAATATCGGCGATAGGGATTGTCTTTTTGTCATTGTCAGGCCTCGGATGCACGGAAGAAGGGGCAATACGCAAGAGCGGCAAAGCTCAATTCACAGGAGCCACCGCCGGGAATCTGCGCTGCGAGTACCTTGTCAATCCAATAGGTATTGACGTAATCAAGCCCCGGCTGAGCTGGATTCTGGAATCCGAGCAGCGATCCTGCGTGCAGAGCGCCTACCATATTTTAGTTGCCTCCAGCGTCGAAACACTTCAGCGGAACAAAGGGGACCTGTGGAACAGCGGCAAAATCAAGTCCGACCGGAGCAATCAGGTGGCGTACAAGGGCAAGCCGTTGAAATCGCGGATGCGCTGCTATTGGAAAGTCCGCGTCTGGGACAAGAACGGCCGCGTGTCGGCCTGGAGTGAGCCGGCAATGTGGACCGCCGGTCTGCTCGAATCCGAAGACTGGCGGGCCAAATGGATCGGTTACGATGCAGAGCCGCCCGCAGTCTATGCACAGCAGCAGGCATCCGATCAACTCAGTCTCAAGGGCGGCAAATGGATATGGTTCGATGAAGGTGACCCGATAAAGAACGCTCCGATAAGCACGCGGTTTTTCAGAAATAGTTTCGAGATCGCGTCTGATAAAAGTATCAAGCGGGCGCGTTTTGCGCTGCTGGTCGATAACCAGGCGACGCTTTTCGTCAACGGCGAAGAGGCGGGACAGGTCAGCGGCTGGCAGTCGGTTCACATGCTCGATGTCACCGACAAGCTGTCCGCCGGGGCCAATACGCTGGCGATTGCCGTCGCGAATCAGGGCGACGCCGCCAATCCGGCGGGGCTTGCCGGTAAGCTGCTGGTGGAGTTTGAGACCGAAGAGACCATGGTCGTTTCAATTGGCAGTTCATGGAAGGCCTCCAACGTCGAGCAGGACGACTGGCAGACGTCCGGTTTCGATGACGATGCCTGGTCCGATGCCAAAGAGATTGCGCAGATGGGCGATAGTCCCTGGGGACAGCCCTCGCAGGAAGGGCTGGTTTTGCCCCCGCCGCCGTACCTGCGTAAAAGCTTTGTTGTCGACAAGCCGGTCAAACGCGCCGTAGTTTATGCCTCGGCCCTGGGGCTCTACGAGCTGCAGATTAACGGCAGGCGCGTAGGCGGGGACTACTTCACTCCCGGCTGGACCGACTATACCAAACGGGTTTACTACCAGAGTTATGATGTGACCGGTTTGCTTACACAAAGCGGCAATACCATCGGAGCCATTCTTGCCGACGGATGGTATGCCGGCTATCTGGGCTTCGGTAAAAAGAGAGAACATTACGGCAGCGAGCCGCGATTGTTCGTACAGCTCGAAATCGAATACGCCGACGGTACCAGGCGGGTAGTTGTGACCGACGAATCCTGGAAGGCCGCTTACGGGCCGATTTTCGAGGCGGACTTCCTGATGGGCGAAACTTATGACAGCCGCAAAGAAGTCACGGACTGGTGCAGGTATTGGTTCGACGATGCGGACTGGGATACCGTAGCCGTGAAGGACCGGATAGAAGCCGAAATTCAAGCCTATCCCGGCGTGACGGTTCAGAAGATTCTCCAGATCGACCCAAAGGAAATCACCGAGCCGAAGAAGGATGTGTACGTTTTCGATATGGGCCAGAATTTTTCCGGCTGGGTCCGGCTCAAGGCTACAGGTCAGGCCGGCACGAAAATCGTGCTGCGATTCGCAGAAATGCTCAATCCCGACGGAACGATTTATACCACCAACCTTCGAGCGGCGCGCTGCACCGATACGTATATCTGCAAAGGCGGCGGCGAAGAAGTCTGGGAGCCTCGCTTTACTTATCACGGCTTTCGTTACGTGGAGGTCACCGGCTATCCGGGCAAACCCGCGATCGACGCGATTGCCGGAGTTGTCGTCCATTCGGATACGCCGCCGGCCGGGGCCTTCGAGTGCTCCAATCCCATGGTCAATCAACTGTACCGTAATATAGTCTGGGGCCAGCGGGGCAACTTTATCGAGGTGCCGACCGACTGCCCGCAGCGCGACGAACGGCTCGGCTGGACAGGCGACGCCCAGATTTTCATCCGCACCGCAACGTATAATATGGACGTCGCGGCATTTTTCACCAAGTGGCTGGTTGACCTCGAAGACGCGCAGAGCCCCGAGGGAGCATTCCCCGACGTGGCGCCGCGTAAGGTCGCGATGGGCGACGGCACGGCCGCCTGGGGCGATGCCGGCGTCATCTGCCCGTGGACAATCTACGAAGTTTACGGCGATAAGCGTGTCATCGAAAAACACTTCGAATCGATGAAGAAGTGGATCTCTTATTTAAAGACGAACAGCACGGGTCTGCTGCGCCCGGCCAAAGGATACGGCGACTGGGTTTCGATTGCGTCCAACACTCCCAAGGACGTAATCGCTACGGCCTATTTCGCCTACAGCACCCGGCTGCTCTCGAAAATGGCCGCCGCTCTCGGCAGAGACGACGAGGCGAAAGAATACGAAGAGCTCTTCGGGCAAATCAAGGATGCCTTCAATGAGGCTTACGTCTCCGACGATGCCCGAATCAAGGGCGAGACGCAGACCTGTTATCTGCTGGGCCTGCACTTTGATTTGCTGGCTTCCGACAAACGCCAGCAGGCGGCCGAACACCTCGTCGAAAGGATCAAGGCAAAGAACTGGCACCTCTCAACCGGATTCGTCGGCCTGAGCTATCTGCTGCCGACCCTTACGGAAACGGGACATCTGGATGTCGCTTATCGTCTGCTCGCCAATGACACGTTTCCCAGTTGGGGCTACAGCATCAAGAACGGAGCAACGACCATCTGGGAGCGCTGGGACGGCTGGACCGAGGAAAAAGGCTTCCAGGACCCCGGCATGAATTCGTTCAACCACTACGCTTTCGGCTCAGTCGGCCGGTGGCTCTTTAATACGGTCGCCGGGATCGACACAGATGGGCCGGGCTATAAGCAAATTATCATCCGCCCCATGCCGGGCGGCATTACAAGTGCAAAGGCAAGCTACGATTCGATTAACGGCAAAATCGTCAGCGACTGGCGGCTCGAAGACGGCACTTTTACGCTGAACGTGACTATCCCTGCCAATACGACGGCGACGGTTTATATGCCGGCCGAGAGCGCCGGTGGTATTACGGAGTCCGGCCGGCCCGCTACCAAAGCCAAGGGGGTACAGTTCCTGCGCATAAAGCAGGGAAAAGCCGTCTTTGCCGTAGGCTCGGGACACTACGAGTTTGAATCGATGATGCCTTAAACCGGATTAAATAATTCAAACTGACCGATTCGCGCTGTCATCCCTGCGAAAGCAGGGATCCAGGAACGTAACGGTTTAAGTGGATTCCCGCTCCCCGCTTTCGCGGGGACAAGTTTACACCTGCGAAAGCAGGTGCGGGAATGACAGATTGTGCTATGTTATTATCATTGAACAATTTGCTGTAGCAATCGACTTAAAAACGGTCAGTTTGAGTAAATAAAACAAAAAGGGGCGGTTCGCGAACCGCCCCTGCTTTTATGTGCGTTTCTTTTTGTTCTTGGCCGCCGTTACTTCGGGGACATTTGTCCGTGGCAGCCATTTTGCGAGCTGCTTTTTGACGTCGGCGTATTTCGCATCGCCGGCCAGATTGGTCCATTCCATCTCATCTTTATCATGGTCGTAAAGCTCTTCCGTTCCGTCGCTGTAACGGATGTACCGGTAGCGTTCGGTGCGCAGCGAGTGGTTGTTGCGTCCGTGCGTCGTCAGGGCCGGACGTTCCCATTCGGCCTCGGGGTTCTTCAATAAAGGCACAAGGCTTTTGCCCTGAATCTCATCTTTTTCAGCCAGGTTGCACAGCTCGATAAGCGTCGGGTAAACATCCAGCATAGTGACAGGCCGGGGGCAGCGCCGGCCCGGCCTGGTTACGCCGGGCACGACGGCCATCAGGACGTTGTGCGTCGCCTCTTCCCAGAGCGAGAATTTGCGCCAATGGAGTTTCTCGCCGAGGTGCCAGCCGTGGTCGCTCCAGAGGATGATTATCGTGTTGTCCGCGTAGTCGCTTCGATCCAGAGCATCGATGACCCTTCCGACGCAGGTATCGACGAAGCTGATGGATGCGAGATAGCCCTGGACGGCCTTTCGCCACTGCTTGTGCTCGATGACCTTTTTGTGGTCGCCCTGGGGCCTGGCCATCTTTTTGCCTAACTCCGGGACGTCGTCGAGATCGTTTTCATTGACGTTGGGCAGCGTGATTTTATCCGGCGGGTACATATCGAAGTATTTTCTCGGCACGTACCAGGGCAGATGTGGCCGGAAAAAGCCGCAGCCGATGAAGAACGGCTTGTTGTGTTTTTTCTGAAGTTCCTTTATCGCCCAGGCGGCCACCTGCCTGTCGCCCATCTTTTCGTCCGGCACATCCACCGGACCCCAGTCGAAATGAGATGTTTTCGGGATACCGTTGACCGGCCGGTTCGGCGGCATCGGGTCGTCCGGCTTGTTCTTCTGCTGCGACGGGAAATAGCTCTGCCATGAGGGCGGATCGGGGAAGGAGCCGTGGTAAATCTTGCCGCCCCCGACGGCACTGTAGCCGTGGGCCATAAAATGCTGAGGAATGGTGACTGCGTTTTTCAGTACGGGCGATTGCCGCCAGGGATTGGGATTCTTATATATGCCGGACGTCGAGGGCGGAATCCCCGTCATCAGGCTGGCCCGAGAAGGATTACAGGCCGGCGCCGAGCAGTGGGCATTGGTAAAAAGCACGCCCCGGCTCGCGAGGCGGTCGAGGTTCGGCGTCTTGACGTCCGGATGCCCGCCCAAACAGCCGACCCAGTCGTTCAAATCGTCAATCGCCATAAAGAGCACGTTTGGCTTGTTTCGTGCCGAGCCGGCTGAAAACGCCATATTCGGTAACGAAAGTGCCGCTGCGCCGGCTGCGGTTAATTTTAGAAAGTCACGTCGATTCATCTGTATTGTTCCCTTCAATTCCTGATCATTTTTTGCATACGGCCTTCCCCGCTCAATTCCTGGAAAGCCGTGTAAGAGTCTAAGAAGTACCGAAGGGCCTGTCAAGTCCCGGAGTCTGGAGATTTGTCCTGAGACATTTTCTTGAGGTGTTCTTCGATGCCGGCCAACCGGGCGCAAATCTGCAGTATAGTCATTGATCTCGATGTGGAGTAGACTAAGTACGTAAGGAGAAGGGAAATTAAAATTAAGACTGCCAATCCCATATCCGAGTAACGCACGAGCATAAATTCATTTGTGGTAAGAACACCCTCGATGTTGTATTTCAACAGGTAAATCTTCAAATTATGCATACGCTCAGCGTATACGATTGCGATCAGCCAGCTTATCGCTGCAATCCACTTCAGCCGTCTAAGTCGAGTCTTGTGTTTCTCGATGATTTTCCGTGCCGAAGTCGCGCTTACTTCCGTAGTCTTGACAGAATCGCCATCCATTTGTTTAAGAAGCTCTTCTTTTATATCTTTCATTTTTTCCATTTTTATTTCTCCAGTTCTTTTTTAAGTGCAATCTTTGCATAATATATTCGTGAGCGAACGGTGCCCAGCTTGCAATTCAGCACCTGCGCTATCTGCTGATACGACATTTGCTCCAGGAACCTCAGCATCAGGACCTCCCGATATTCGGGCGATATTTCTTTCAGACATTTGTGAACTTTTGCCGCATCTTCGGCAGAGAAATCATCTTCTTCGGCGTGATCAACAACGGCGATGTTTTCATCCAGTCTCGATACGTTCCTTTTTTTCCTGAGCTGCTGGTAAACCTTATTGCGCGCTATACGGTATAACCATGCCGGGAAGGCGTCGATTTCTCTGAGGCCGTGTATTCGCCTGATAACTGTCAGCCAGGTGTCCTGAAAAATATCTTCCGTCAGTTTGCTGTTGTCCAACAACCGATTTATGAAGTAACGCAGAGGTCTCTCGTAGCGCTCGATGAGTTCCGCAAAAGCATCCTTATCGCCAATTTGACAGCGAAGCAGCAATAACTGTTCTATTAATTCGGCAGCCTTTTTCATGCGCTATTCTCGACCTATACAGATGCGCAGTAAGTTGATAAGTTCAAGAAATTACCGATTTTCCTAGTTTTTTCCGAGAAAGTCAAACCCTGGCCGGCGGCACACTAAACGCCGGCCATTGAGCGACCTAACAACAAAAGACTTGCTAAAAGAAGGGATAGCCGTTACTTTATCGTCGGCGTTTTGTGGCTTAAAATGTAATGTGAACTTTGATTACAGGAATTTCGTGATGAGTGTATCTGTAAAGAATCCGGGTTTGTCGGAACTTGATGAGCGTTGTATAGAAACGATTCGTTTTTTATCCATGGAAGCCGTGCAGAAGGCCAATTCGGGGCATCCGGGTATGCCGATGGGAATGGCCTCGGCGGCGTACGTACTCTGGACAAAATATATAAAGCAGAATCCATCCAATCCGAGATGGCACAACCGGGACCGTTTCGTACTCTCTGCGGGGCACGGCAGCATGCTGCTTTACTCGCTGCTGCATTTGACCGGTTACGGCATAACTCTGGACGACCTGAAAAACTTCCGTCAGTGGGGCAGCAAGACGCCGGGACACCCGGAATACGAGCCGGACCGCGGCATCGAAGTGACTACCGGGCCGCTGGGCCAGGGCATTTCCAACGCCGTCGGGATGGCGATTGCACAGAAATATCTGGCGAATCATTTCAACCGCGACGGATTTCCCATTATCGACCACAAAATCTACGTCATTGCCAGCGACGGCGATCTGCAGGAAGGCGTCGCCTCGGAGGCCGGCTCCCTTGCCGGACATCTTGGCCTGGACAACCTCATCGTCATCTATGACGATAATCACATCAGTATCGACGGCAGCACGGATTTGTCGTTTACCGAAGACAGGGCCAAACGTTTCGAAGCCTACGGCTGGAACGTGCTGGTCGTCGGGGGTGACGGCAACGATATGGCCGCTTTCGAAAAAGCGATGGAAAAAGCGAAGGCGGAAAAACAGCGGCCTACGATAATAAAATTCCGTTCACACATCGCATTCGGCAGTCCGAACAAACAGGATACCGCCGGGGCGCACGGCGCTCCTCTGGGTGACGATGAAATCAGGCTGATTAAGGAAAAATTCGGCTGGGACCCTGAAAAGAGCTTCCATGTTCCCGATGAAGTTAAGATGCACATGCAGAAGGTTCAGGCCGAGGGCAAAAAAGCACAGTCCGCGTGGGACAAGCTGTTCGCCGACTATGCCAGGAAATATCCGGAGCTTGCAGCGCAGTTCGAGGATGCCGCGGCGGGAAAACTGCCCGTGGACCTCGATGAGATTCTGCCGGCGTTCGAGCCGGGCAGCTCTGTTGCGACGCGCAAGGCGTCCGGCAAAGTTCTGGCCGAATTGATGCCGAAGATGCCGCTCATTTTGGGCGGCTCGGCGGACTTGACGCCCTCGAACAATACACAGTGGCCCGATGCGAAGGATTTCCAGAAGGATGCGCGGGACGGCAGGTACCTTCGCTACGGAATTCGTGAGCACGCGATGGGGGCGATTATGAACGGGATTTCCGTCAGCGGCCTGGCCCGGGCGTTCGGCGGGACATTCCTGGTCTTCAGCGATTATATGCGAGGCGCGATCCGCGTCGCCGCCCTCTCGAAGTACCCGACCATATTCGTCTTCACACACGACAGCATCGGCATCGGCGAGGACGGCCCGACCCATCAGCCGGTCGAGCATTTCGCCGCCCTGCGGGCGATACCGAATCTGCTGGTCTTCCGTCCCGCAGACGCGAACGAAACCGCCCAGGCGTGGAAATACGCGCTGGAGCATCGAGACGGGCCTGTAGCGTTACTTCTGACCCGGCAGGGATGTCCCGTCCTGGACCAGGACAAATACGCCTCGGCGACGAATCTCAGTAAGGGTGCCTACGTTCTGTGGCACGGGCTTCCAGCCCGTGAAGGAATCACGGCCAAGATGGCCGTGCCACGGGATTGCCATGCCACGCCGGACGTTCTGCTGCTGGCAACCGGTTCGGAAGTATCGGTTGCTTTGGGTGCCGCCGAAGCTCTTGCAAAAGAAGGAATCGCCGCACAGGTGGTCAGCATGCCCTGCTGGGAGCTGTTCGAAAAGCAAAATCAGCAGTACAAAGACTCTGTCATTCCGCCGGCCGTCAAGGCCAGAGTCGGAATCGAGGCCAGCGTCGAACAAGGCTGGCACAAATATATCGGCGACAAAGGCGTCTTCGTTGGCATGTCGTCGTTTGGTGCCTCTGCACCCGGCAAAGTCTGCTTCGAGAAATACGGCATCACAGCGGAAAACATGGTAAAAGCAGCAAAGAAATCGATGGCGAATTCCGATTGACGGCACGGCCTTTCGGGCTTGATAATGCAGAAGAGACCCCTCATGGCGGCGGATTACTTACAGGAGTAATACCGTCGCCTTTTTTTGTAACGAAACCATGATAAGGAGTAACGAAATGAAACGGAAACATGGTATTGCAGTGACAATCGCAGTATTAATAGCAGTAGTTTTTTGTTTCGCTGGCGGCCAGGTTCCGGGAAATGAATCGGGGCCTGTGCGGCTGCCGGGGGCGCGGGCGGTGATTGATGCCGGGCTGTATCCTACGATTCAGGCGGCGATAGATGCGCTGCCTGATGAGGGCGGGCTCGTGCGTTTGCCGCCGGGGACGTTTGAGATAACCGAGCCTTTGAAGGTTAGCAAGTCCGACGTTCTTTTACAAGGGGCCGGGACCGCTACGCATATCAAGAACGTCAATACCGCCGGCAAAAGCGCGCTTATCCTTCAGCACCCCGGCGGCGGTGATGATAGAAATGCCGAACTGTGGCGGATTCGCTTGGCGGACTTCCGAATCACCGGCAACGAAAAGAGCGGGCACGGCATCGAGGCCCGGCGGATCAACGAAGTCTTCATCGACGGCGTCACTGTCAGCTACCACGGCGGCGACGGCATCAGGATGTACTTCTGCTACGAGGACCCGCGAATCTGCAGCTCGCTGATGACGTATAACAAAAAAACCGGACTCGACATAATCGGCTGTCACGATGTCGTCGTTTCGGCGAACCAGTTCGAGGAGAATCACGATGCTCTCAGGTTCATCGACGGCTTCAACCTCTGCATGACGGGCAACTGCCTCGACGACCATCTCGGCGACGGCGTCGTTATCGAGAACACCTACGGTTCGGTCGTTTCCGGCAATATGATCGAGGAGTGCAGCGGCACGGCAATTGTGCTCGACCGCGACTGCTACGGAATCGCGCTGAGCGCCAATGTGATTGCGCATGATGCGGCCGGCGGAATTGCGCTGCGAGATGCGCACGGCTGCACCGTCAGCGCCAACACCTTTACCATCATGGGCAAGGACGCCCTGAACATCGGGCCGAACAGCGGGCGCATTACCGTGACCGGCAACAATTTCTCCAACAGCTACATCGGCGCCGACAAGGTCAAGCGGGAGGCAAACGACCTGGCGGCGGCCGGAATGGTTTTGAGCGGCACTTCCGGAGTCGCCGTGACGGGCAATCTTTTTTCCGGTTTGAGGCCCAGCGCGCTGAGTCTTGAAGGCCCGGCGAGCAGGCACGTGCTGTTTTCGGATAATGTCCTGGTCGATACGGCCGGTGAACACAAAAAATTAGAGGCCTCTCTGGTCAAAGACAATCTGGAAGATGAGTAAGAAGAAGGGCTGAAAATGAAATTGACAAAGATGCTTTTGGCAGTGCTTTTGGCTGGTGCGGCAGTTGTGGAGGCACGAGCAGGCGAAGGCGCACCGGTGTATCCGGGCAACGAATGGACAACAAAAACGCCCGAGCAGGCCGGCATGGATGCAAAGAAGCTGAAGGAATTGAGCGATTACGCCGGTGGGTTCGGCTGCGTAGTACGGCATGGATATATGGTCTATACATGGGGCGATGCCGGCAGGCGAAAAGACGTTGCCTCGGCGGCAAAACCTCTTTACTCGCACTTTCTCTTTAAGGCTGTAGAAAATGGCAAAATTTCCAGCCTTAACGAGCAGGTCAACAAGTGGGAACCACGGCTGAACAAAATTAACAAGGATCTTGGTTACAAAGACCGTGATATCAAATGGCGGCACCTTGCCAACCAAATATCATGCTACGGCCTTACTGAAGCGCCGGGAACGGCATACGCTTACAACGACTGGCAGATGTCGCTGTTCTGGGACACGTTGTTTCAGAAGGTCTACGGCGCCGGCTTCGAGACGGTGGACGCCGAAGTGCTGCATCCGATGCTGACCGACAAGCTTCAATGCCAGGATAATCCGACGTTCATGGCCTTCGGCACAGGCGACAGGCCGGGCCGGCTTGCGATTTCGCCGCGTGATTTTGCGCGTTTCGGCTTGCTGTATCTGCGAGGTGGCAAATGGAAAGATGAGCAACTGCTCAGCAGTGAATATGCGACAATGGCGGTAACCAATCCCGTGCCGAACTCGATTCGGCGTGCGGGCACTGTTGCTGCCGAGATGATTCCGGGCCAGCGTTCCATCGGCTCGAAACGAATCCCGGACAACCAGTGCGAGCACGCCGGCAGCTATAGCTGGCTCTGGTGGACAAATGGTATTGACCGTGAAGGCCTGCGGCATTGGCCTGATGTGCCGGTCGATACATACGGCTGTTTCGGGCATGGCGGGCTGCGCGCAATGGTCGTCCTGCCCGGCCCGGATCTTATCATAAGCTGGAACGACACCAGAATTGAAGGCCGCGAGAAGGAAAATCAAACGCTGAAACTGCTTGCAGATTCCGTGACTTCAACTGCATCTCGAAGCGGCCGGATTATCGTTCAACCGGAGCATCCGGAGTGGCTCAAACGCAGCGACGGCAGGCCGTTCTTTATGTGCGGGCCGGGCGACCCGGAGGATTTTCTCTATCGCGGCACGCTAAGGCCGGATGGGACCCGCGATGGCGACCAGATGGAATTGATCGGGAAAATGAAGGGGACCGGGGCCAACTGCATCTACCTGATGGCGATACGCTCGCACGGCGGCGACGGCGATAAAACGCATAATCCGTTTGTCAATCACGATCCGTCAAAAGGCATCAATCCCGCCGTGCTCGACCAGTGGGAAACGTGGTTTACTGAAATGGACGAAAGTGACATTGTCATATACCTGTTTCTTTATGACGACAGTGCGCGGATTTGGAGGACTGGTGACAAGGTAGGCGAGGAAGAAAAGAATTTTATCCACACACTCGTGAACCGGTTCGAGCATCATAGAAATCTGATATGGTGCATTGCGGAGGAATACCAGGAGGCTTTCAGCGCCGAACGGGTAAAAAATATTGCCGCGGAAATTCACGCCGCCGATGATTACAACCATGTTGTCGCCGTGCATAAACTTAATGGTCTGGATTTCTCGGAGCTTGCCGATGAGCCCAACATCGACCAGTTCGCGATTCAGTACAACGTCAAGACCGCCGAAGAGCTGCATGCGGGAATCGTGAAGGCCTGGAAGGATGCCAAAGGCCGATACAATTTGAATATGTCCGAGGCGGCGGACTGGGGAACCGGGCGGCAAGGTCGTGTGAAGAGCTGGACGTGTGCGATGGCCGGCGCTTACGTGATGATTTTAGGGATGGATATCGCCACGACGGCCAAAAGCGACCTTCAAGACTGCGGCCGGCTGGCGCGTTTTTTCGAGTCAACCGATTTTAGTCAGATGTCGCCGCATGATGAGCTTGGATTCGCCGGGACGCAATACGTGCTGGCCCGGCCGGGCGGAAGTTATATCGCGTATGCATCGAAATTGCAGGGCAAAATTGGCTTGAAAAACATGCGGGCGGGGGTGTATAAATTACGCTGGTTCGATTGTGCAAGCGGCAGCGAGGTCACGAAGGAAAACGTAACCGTTGCCGGGGGCGACCAAAGCTGGGACAAACCGGGCCGTATCGGCAGCGAATTGGCAGTCTATATCGAATGTGTCGGGGGATTATGAAAGGAATCCGATGAACGATGTTCAAATTTTCACGACGCCGATTTTGGATGGGATTAAAATCAGGCAGTACAAAGGGATTGTAATTGTGCGGAACGTTCGGGCGATCAACATTATCCGTGATTTCTTTACTCATTTTCGTGACATCTTCGGCGGACGGTCGGAGTCATATCAGGAAGTGATGAAGGCAATGCAGGACGACGTTATCGCCGAAGCCAGAAACGAAGCCGTGAGATTGGGCGCCAACGCTATCGTCGGTTTCTCGCTGGACTACGATAACATCGGCTCCAAAAATAAATCGCTGCTGATGGCTTCCGCCAAAGGCACTGCGGTTGTCATCGAATGAATCACCTCGAACGCCTGAGAAGATAAGTTGCAGGTGATGTAAATGAAAAACAAGACTATTGTATGGACGCTGGTCGGCATCGGCATTGTGGTGCTTGTATGTTCGACTCTCTATTTTTTCGGCCCGGTCCGGCGGCTTAAGGAGCCCGTCGTGGCCCCTGCGGACCGGCCGCCTGATGCAGCCACACAGGCCGAACCGAACGAAGTGATGGCGCAGGCCGAGCCGAATGAAGTGACGCCACAGGCCGAACCCAATGAAGTGACGCCGAAGACAGCTTCGGTTAAAGATACGTTCAAGGATGAGCCCGAAGCGCATGCTCTCTACGAGAAGATGATTGAAACGATGCGAAACGCCGAAAGCCTCTCCTATAAAGGCGATTGCGGCAATTGCACCTACATGATCTGGATGAAAAAACCCAACTACTTTCGCGTGGAGACCGTCAATAGGCAAGGCGCCGAATGTGGAACCCTTGTCGGCGACGGGGACCATCTCTGGATTTATTGGCCGGAGGGAAATTCGCCTGTTTCGAATGAAACGGATGGCGATGCACAAACACAGGCGAACGTCTATATGAAAAAGGTCACTCCCCTGGCAAGGCACTCTATCGGACATGAGGTGGGCTGGCTCAGGGCGGGAATGGGTATGACGATTATCGATCCAAGCACCTTCCACGGCTATACGGATTCTCTTCAGCCCTATCTGGACGGCGTCAGAGGCTGGTACTCGGAGAGCATCGAAGGCCAGGAGTGTGACGTGATTGAGGTCAGTTTCATGAAACGTCAGCGGATCTGGTACATTTGGCTTTCCAAACAGGACCATCTTCCGCGGAAAATAAAGCAGGTAGTTCGAGTATCCCGCCCTCTCATCGGGTATGAATACTGGTCGGATGTGACTATCAATGCAGAAATACCGGATACGAAATTTGCCTGGGCGCCGCCGGCCGGCTGGCAGCAATGGACGCCGCCCGATCTGGCCGAAAAACTTCTCAAGCCGGGCCGGGAAGCGCCTGATTTCGAACTGCTCCTGGCCGATGAAACCAGGGTCAAACTGTCGGACTATCGCGGCAAGATTGTCTGGTTCTATATGTGGCGGGCGGGGTGACCGGCCTGCCGAGAGGAGATGTGTCATCTCCAAACACTCTCTGAAAAGTATAAAGACAAAGGTCTGGTGATTCTCGGCTTCAACTGTTCGGATGACAAACAGATTGCCCTGGATTTTATGCGGGAGAATTCGGCGACATTTCCGAGTATTCTGGATTCCTCCGATGCTGCTGTGCAGATCGGATTCAGAGACTATCAAATGAGCGGCGTGCCGCTGAATTATATTATCGACCGGGAGGGGAAGATTGTCGAGGCCTGGTACGGCTACGAGGAAGGCCATAAACAAGCGCTTGCGGCGCTGGAAAAGGCAGGGCTTAAATTGGAAGGTCAGTAAGAATGAATAATCTGTTTGCAGACAGGATGGCCACAACTCACAAGTCGTTCATCAGGGAAATTTTGAAGGTTACCCAGGACAGCAAAGTCATATCATTCGCCGGTGGTTTGCCGAATCCTAAGCTATTCCCGGTAAAGGAGCTTGCCGATGCGTGCCTGAAAGTCTTGCTGGAAGACGGCGAAAATGTTCTTCAGTACAGTACGACCGAGGGCTATTTACCTTTGAGAGAATATATTGCTGAGCGATATTTCGTGAAAAGGGGATTGCAGGCAAGCCCGGATGAGATATTGATTACGACCGGTTCGCAGCAGGGCCTTGATTTGATCGGCAAAGTGTTCCTGAATAAAGGGGACCGGATTGTAATCGAACGGCCGGGCTACCTTGGTGCCATACAGGCATTCGGTATATATGAACCGGAGTTTGTGCCCATACCTTTGCTCGATGACGGCATAGATATTGGTTTGCTCGAAAAAGCCTTAAAGGCTGGTGAGACAAAACTGTTCCATACGGTAATCAATTTTCAGAACCCCTCAGGCGTAACCTATTCACGGCGGAAAAGAGAAAAGCTTGCCGATATCATCAAAGGTCACAATATGGTTTTAGTTGAGGACAATCCTTACGGCGAGTTGAGGTTTATTGGGGAAGATTTGCCTTCGATGAAGAGTTACCTCCCAGACGGCACGGTTGTTTTAGGTTCATTTTCGAAAGTAGTGACACCGGGACTGAGGCTCGGATGGATTTGTGCGGCTCCGGATGTAATGGAAAAGATCGTTGTGGCAAAGCAGTCATCTGACCTGCACTCGAATTATCTCTCTCAGAGGGCCGTCTATCAGTATCTGATTGACCATGACCTCGACGAGCATATTCTGAACATAAAAAAGGTTTATAAAAGGCAGAGAGATTTGATGGTTTCGATGATAGAGGAGCATTTTCCTGAAGAGATAAAATGCACGAAGCCAGAGGGGGGCATGTTCTTATGGGTGACACTTCCGGAGAACCTTTCATCATCACATTTATTTAAGCTCGCGACGGAAGAAAATGTTGCTTTCGTTCCCGGCAGCGCGTTTTATGTCGATGGCGGCGGGGATAATACGCTGAGACTTAACTTTTCGAATTCCGATGAAGAGAAGATAGAAGAGGGGATAAAGCGGCTGGCGAAGGTTATAAAAAGAGTCTTGACGGAAAACAAATAGACCGGATATTATACGAAAGGCCGGTACGAACAAGCTGTTGAAAGTTCCGATCGCTAATTCGTGCAAGGATGAGAGTCGGACAAGTATAAAAAACGGTCAGTGATGAAATTATTGAAGAAAATGAGGTGATAGTTATGGATAAGCTTTATGAAGAATCGGAGACGGGATGCTGCCCGAGATTCAATCCTGATCCGTGGGATGAAAAGGAAGTGACGTTTCAGGATAAATTATTTGTTAAAGATCACGTCAGGAGTTTCTTTCACATCCCGTTGAACTTCGGGAAAGTCATGGTCAGGAACATGGAGAAGATTCGGCAGGCCGACGCCCTTGTGCCGACACCCGTTATGCTCTCGGACGAGAAGTCTCTCTGGGGCAGCGATATTTATATCGCCGTGGCCGGGGATGTGCAGGGGGCAACTATGGCGAGGATATCAGGGACTTTTTTGACGAAGGTATTCGAGGGGCCGTACAAAAACGCCGGCAAGTGGGCGCAGGAAATGAAGGCTTACGTCAAATCGAAGGCCAGGAAGATTCAGAAGATGTATTTTTTCTATACGACATGCCCGAAATGCGCCGAGTTTTACGGCAGGAATTACACCGTTATTTTGGCGAAGGTTTGAGTGACGAATCCTGAATACGTTTGATTTAAAGGAGAACCCCTCAATGAATTGAGGGGCTAAATATTATTATGTTTGGTGATAGTGCGACTGCTATAACGATACTTTTTATTATCTTCGCAGCGGGTATAGGTGCTTTTGTCAGAAAAAGAAGCAGGGACAAGTGCCTGAGGGATTTCGAGCAGAATATGGTGACGCTGGAAGAGAAATCCGGCAAAACAATCTGGGGCAAGCTGAGAGTCGAAAATACCGGGTTGGAATTTGTTTATCCCGAAAAGCACAAAGACGAAGAAGGGCACGATGAAACCAGCTACATTCTATACAAATACGAGTACCCGGATATCGCAGTGGTGATTCGTTTTCACGATGAGCTGAGCGAACCCCATAAAAAGGCACGAGACAAAGAGTTGAAAAGGACATATCATCCCGGGCAATGGCGCAGACTCAAAAGACGAATCTTGAACGTTTTTAGAACCGTCAGAGATTCGATAGTGGAGATTGTAAACCTGCTTATCAGCCAGGCGAAAAAAGCCACGCCCGCCGGCAAAGTGCTGACTTCTCAGGATAAGTATGTTTCGCAGATGAAGCAGGAGCTGATGGCCTCGGCGGGTACTTCCTTCGAGCCTTTGCTGGAAAGATATATCGGCCACAAGGTCGTGCTTGAGCTGATGAAGGGCGACAAAATATTCGAATACTGCGGCGTGCTAAAGGAATACACGGCGGAGTTTATCGAAATCATGGACGTCAATTACGCCGCGAAGCTCGGCCTGCCGGCCAGGACAGCGGACCTCGTCGTACCCCGCAAATACGGCCTAATCCGGCATCTTGGGGAATAATATTTAAGCATTTCTAAAAAAATCTTTGTAACATTTTACGGAATCCAGCGTCATATTTTGTAGTGGTATAACTACGAACTGCTCTTGCCAGGAATTACCAGGCAAACAATTTAGAAAAAGGGAGAATTATCATGATTAATCCTGTCAAAAAGAACTCATGCGTGTGGTCAATAATCATCGCGGCCATTATTGTGCTTGGCTATGCAGATAGCAGGTTGATGGCCGGCCGGGAACGAATCATTCATTTTCCCGAAGACCGCTCGATTGGGGGGATTTTCGTACGAGATATTAATTCTCCGATAATAGGCTTTGATGCCCTCATTGGCTGGGAATGGCTGAGACAAGCAAAAGGCGATGTGACAATTCCGGTGAATAAGGCAGTAAGGCTTGATATTACCAAAGATGCATGGCAGGACGGCAAACCTTTTGAAGGTCTCAAGCCCGACGACATTCAAATGCTTAGCTTTACTCAATATAAGGATGCCAATGATTCGGTGCTGGAAGATATATTAAAATTGAGCGATTTGGAAATTCTCGGACTATCGGGAACACAGATTGTAGGGCCAGGGCTCAAACACCTGACACAACTAAATAAACTCAAATGGCTGGGTCTTGCAGTTACACACATTGGGAACAAGGAAATAGCCCCTCTTGCTGGAAATCACTCTCTGGAATCTCTGCTTTTGCGTTATACGTCGGTCGGCAACGACGGAATGGCTCATATAGGCAAGATAAAAACCCTTAAACATCTTGATCTCAGCGGCACATCTGTCGATGACGATGGACTGGAGCATATCAAGAACCTGACTTCCCTGCGCCGGTTACTCTTTTTCAGAAATAACATCACTAATGAGGGCCTAAAACATATGGCCGGTCTTATTGAAATGGAGAAGCTTTATCTTATGTCCACACAGATAAGTGACGCAGGTCTGGTTCCTCTGAAGCAGATGAAAAATTTGAAAATCTTGAATATAGATGGTACAAGAATCGGCGACGCAGGTCTGGTTCACTTAAAAGGTCTCACATCTTTAGAAGAACTCCAACTTCCATCTACCACCGAAATTTCCGACGAGGGTGTAGTTCATCTGTCGGAGCTAAATTCACTTAAGAAGCTCCGGTTGATAAGTATTGCGATTACTACCCAAGGACTGGAAATCCTGGCACAACTGAAATCACTTGAGGAATTTCAGACGGGTGAGACAAATATCGATGACGTAAGTATTGCGAAGATTGCTGAATTTCCTGCCCTTAAAAGCCTGTGGATCCAACGTTGTCAGGTAACGGATAAGGGGCTTGCCGAACTGAAAAAACTACAAAGCCTAAAAACATTGAAAATAGGAAACTGTCCCATTACGGGTGAAGGATTGACAGTTCTGAGAGAATTTCCTAGTCTGGTTGAGCTTGATCTTTCTTATCTGTATCTCGGCGACGCTGGACTGTCAGGTTTGGCAGGATTGACTTCGTTGGATACCTTGAGACTTAACAGGACTGAAATAACCGATGACGACCTGGTCAGTTTGTCTGACTTGAAAAATTTGAAACAACTATCAATAGATTCGAAAAAAATTTCCGATGCCGGCATGCGGTATCTGGCGAAGCTCAAGTCTCTTGAAAGTCTATCGCTTCGTGGTTCTGAGATCACTGATGCCGGACTTGTTCACTTGCGAGAGCATCGCTCGTTGACATATCTGGGCATGTTCGGCACCAAAGTCACCGAAGAAGGCATGGCAAAGCTCAAAAAGACAATTCCGGCACTGCGATATCAGTTATAGCGTCCAAACGTCGAGCTAAAAAATGAAGGCAATTGGCTAAAAAGTGATTCTGAAATCCTTGTATTTCGGATCGGTCGGTATTTCCTGGATTCTTGTCTTTCTTAAGTAGTCGGCGAAATATTCTTTTATGTCCTGTATGCAATCATCGATATCCTGGGCCGGACCCTGGGCGAACATCTCGACGGTGCCGTCCGGCAGGTTGCGGACGAAACCGGTTAGCTGGTGGCGATGAGCCATCCTGTGGGCGGTATATCGAAAGCCGACACCCTGGACACGGCCGATAAAAATCACATGCCTTGCAGCCATTTCCAATCGAATATTTAATATTGGTTATTGACTCACGGTTTACAATACTGATATATTAATTGCTACATTCCTCTGCTGCAAGTGAACAAATCGGCTCCCCGGCAGTAATAGAATAAATAAAGTTCACCGAGAGCAGGAAGTGAAGTATAATCCGAACGGTTTGGAACAGTGATTGATTATGCCCGAAAAGACAAAGCGACAAATAGAAAGAGATGAACAGATTTATCAGCTTACCACGCTGGTGGCGGGGGAGTTTTCGCTTCAGGAGGTGCTGGATAAACTGGCTGAGGCGGCGGTTAAGACCGTCGGCGTCAAGGCCTGCTCGATCAGGCTGCTTGATGAAGACGCCGACGATTTGAAAATGCGGAGCACCTACGGACTCAGCGAGGAATATCGCAATAAAGGCGAAGTTTCAAAAAACGATCCGGTGGTCAAAGCGGCCTTCGCGGGCGAAGCTGTGGTCCTGGACGATATGCGCGTCGACGGAAGAGTCAAATACAAAGAGGCGACAATTACGGAAGGACTGGTCAGCCAACTGACCGTCGCTATGCACTTTAGAGGTCAGGCGATCGGCGTGCTCCGGCTTTACAGTCCGGAATCAAAGCGCTTTGACGAAGATGATATTAATCTTGCCAGGGCGGTCGCTTCGCAGTGCGCGGTGGCCATTACGAACGCCCGGCTCTATGCAAAGGCTATCGAAGGCGCCCGGATTACCGAGCAGATGCGGCTTGCAGGGCTGATCCAGCGGAGAATGATTCCGGAAAAAGCCCCTGCAATACGCGGTCTGGACATCGCCGCGGCTTATATCCCGTGCTTCGACGTCGGCGGGGATGCTTACGATTTTCGCCGGGTTAGTGAGACGCAGATTCTCATCACGATTGCCGACGTGATGGGCAAAGGAATGCCGGCTGCGATGATGATGAGCTGGTTCCGCGGGGCGGCCAGGGCCTATGCGGAAGGTTGCATGGAATGCATGGAGTGCCAGGGAGACGACGGCTACTTCGCCGAGAACGCCGGAGACAGCAACAGGCTGATCAATCGGACGTGTACCGTGATAAAGAATTTCAACCGCATGGCGTGTGATGAGTGCAGGGACGGTGAATTCGTGACTTTATTCTATGCGATGATCGACGTCGATCAGATGACGATGACATATTGCAATTGCGGGCATGAGCCGACGGTCCTGATAAGAAACGGAAAGATTATCGACCTGGACAAAGGCGGGCTTGTGCTTGGAGTCGATGCACAGGCGGAATACGAGATAGGAACCGTCAAGTTGACGAACAACGATTGTATGCTGTTTTATACCGATGGGCTGACCGACGCGGTCAACTTCGATAACGAATTATGGGGCAGAGAAAATCTGCTGGCCACGGCGAAGAAATTCACCGCGGATTCGGCCGAGCAGATGATAAAGGATATCCTCGGCTACAGAAGGCGGTTCGTGGGACTTGCCAGGCAAATCGATGATACGAGTATGGTTGTGGCCAAAGTGGTTAAGCCGTAAAGAGCGGTGGATGAGCGGTAATTGTGTCTGGGATGGCGGATTTGATTATTACGATTGACGGTCCCGCGGCCAGCGGTAAAAGCACCGCAGCGAGGCTTTTGGCTCGCAAGCTCGGTGCGAGCTTTCTCGATACAGGCGCCATGTATCGAGCGGTCACGTTGGCTGCGATGCGGGCCGGCGTCGATTTGAATAACGAACAGAAGCTGCTCGATATTACGCAGACATGCGAATTTCAATTCTCCGTTAAGGCCGGCGAAATGACCGTCCGCATCGACAACACCGACGTCACCGAGCAGATACGCAGCCCCGAGGTAACCGCCAATGCCCGGTATATCGCCGATGCGCCGAGAGTGCGGGAGAGGCTGGTTCAAATGCAAAGGCGGTTCGCCGCGGACCGGCATAAAATCGTTACGGAAGGACGAGACCAGGGCACGGTCGCGTTCGGCGACGCCGATATTAAATTTTATCTGACGGCCGACCTGGCCGAGAGGGCAAGAAGAAGACAGGCTGAGCTGCAGGACAAAGGCGGCGCCGGCAGTCTCGAACAGATACAAAAGGCCATCGAAGAGCGCGACAAAAGCGACAAGAGCAGAACGGTCGGGCCGTTGAAGCCGGCCGAAGATGCGATTGTCGTCGACACTACTAATCTGAGTATAGAGCAGGTCGTGGAAAAGCTCGCAGGTTACGTGAAGGAAAAATGTTCAAAGAAAACGTAAAAGCGAAATGGTTCTGGTTTGCGCGCTGGATGTGCAGATTATTTTGCATGCTGTTTTTTCGCGTGCGTTCCTCCGGCAGAGAAAATATCCCCCGGACCGGCCCATTTGTGCTGATCAGTAACCACCAGAGCTATCTCGACCCGATGCTTTGCGGCGGGCTCATTCAGAGGCGCGTGAGCTTCCTTGCTCGTGAGTCGCTTTTTAACCACTGGTTGTTCGGCAGGATGATTTCTTCGGTCGGGACAATACCGGTCAAGCTGGGCGAAGCGGACATATCTGCGATGAGGAAGATCATCGACGTGCTCAGGCAAGGCAGGGGAGTCTGTCTTTTTCCGGAAGGGACCCGCTCGCGCGACGGGAGAATCACGCCGTTCAAGCCGGGTTTCGGCATGCTTTGCAGGCGGGGCAGCGCAGCGGTTGTGCCGGTAGTGATTGACGGCGCCTTCGAATGCTGGCCGAGGCATAAGAAGCTGTTTTCGCACGGCTCGATTGTGATCAGCTACGGCAAAGCCATACCAGCCGAGCAGGCGAAGAACATGGGCAATGAGAAACTTGCCGAAGTCTTAACCAAGACCCTGCGCCGAATGCAAAACGAAAGCCGAATCAAACAGGGCAAAAAACCATACGATTATTGACTATCTACCGCCACCTCCACCGGGGCGATTTCCCCGACGAATAAACGCAGCAGGGACTGTCGTAAAGCTCCAGATTTCGCCTTTTTCACAGTCACCCCAGCCATAGAACACATCGACTCGCCAGTAATAAGTCTTGTCTTGTTCAAGCTGACCGGGTATGTATGTTGTAGACTGCTGCGGATTTCCTTCGGTTGCATTGTTCACGTCGTCGAAGTTATCGCCGAAGTACACGTTGTACGATATAGCGTGATAATATGACGACCAGCTAAGCGTTATCTTCGGTTCCATTGTTCATATCATTAAAATCTTCGCTGAAATAAACATCATGCGATACCGCATAGCGTCCCGGTGACCAGGCAAGTGTCGACCATGTATCCTCGTGTATGGCTCCATCAGGCGGCCATGGATAATGCGCAAGGTTGGGATCAGCGGGTGGTTCCTGAACAACATAAACGCTGTCAATATAAACATCAATATTCTCATCTTCATTAAGCAAGGGGAACCATGAGTGCTTTAAAATGAAGTAAAGAACTACATTTTCTGTATTTCTACGATTGTGCACGAATTCAAAGGTGAACGTTTTTGGTAATGTTGTCAGGTCTATCCACTCGTGCCAGGTATAAGCCCAGATATTGTTGTATTCAAGTAGCAGACCTATTTGCCTATCTGCGTCGGCTTTGGCCTTAAAGCCGATATGACATTTGGCTCCCAGATCAAGAGCAAAGCTACCTTGAGAAATCATGATAGACTCTTGTGCAGCAGCATCAAGAACATCTATCTTTAATGCGTTTGGGCCTGATAAGCCAGCTCCCTGAACCACTTCGATGGTGAAGCCATCCCCGTCGGATCTCTGCCAGGGCTCGATGCCGTCGTTGAATTTGCCGTTAATGATTTGATTCTCCAGGCCCAGGCATATTGAGCCTAACAGCATAAAAGCCGAAACAATAGCCGCTAAATGAATCCCCTTTCTATCAAAGCTGTGTCAAAGGCTTCTTACGTGTCGAGGGCGTCCCGCCCTCGATTCGCGGGCAAGATGCCCGCGACACAGAGACGCCTTTTAATCGCGGGCAAGATGCCCGCGACACGATGCGTCCAAGCAGGCATAATCTTCGCTGATTAAATTTGTACCAAATCGACCACCATTTCGTCAAGCAAAATCTCAGTTGATGGTGAGCTGTCCAGATACCTCGTCTTCGCTCGGTATGAAGCCTTACTTCACCCTGAGCGGAGTCGAAGGGTGAGCGGAGTCGAAGGGTGAGCGGAGTCGAAGGGTGAGCGGAGTCGAAGGGTGAGCGGAGTCGAAGGGTGGGCAAAGTCGAAGGGTGGGCAAAGTCGAAGGGTGGGCAAAGTCGAAGGGTGGGCAAAGTCGAAGGGTGGGCAAATTATGCTTGACCGCGTGTTTGATTAAAAGTACTTTCATGGTTAGCCATGCCTCGTCTTCGCTCGGCATGAAGAAAGGGGTTTCGCTCCACCGTAAGGCGTCCTGTGGAGGCATAAAGGCTTTCTTCACCCTGAGCGGAGTCGAAGGGTGAGCGGAGTTGAAGGGTAAGCATAGTTGAAGTGTGACAACGCAAAGTTAAACGATTGAAAGGGAAATCGATGAAAAACAAAACAAATCCAAAATGCCTCGTCTTCGCTCAGCATGAAGGTTTTCTTCACCCTGAGCGTAGTCGAAGGGTGAGCCGCAGGGATTTTATCAGGACTTCGGCGGCTGCCGGTGCGGCGGTTCTGGCATCGAGCACGAGTAATATCTTTGCCGCGGGCTCGGACACGATTCGCATCGGTATAATCGGCTGCGGCGGGCAGGGCACGCGGGACCTTGTCAGTTGCGTTAAAAGCTCGCCGGGCGTGGAAATCACGGCGATGGGCGATCTTTTCGAAGACCGCATGAAAGAGTCGCTCGATAAGCTCAAAAAAGACGTGCCGGCCGCTCTGAAAGTTCCGCCGGACAAGCGCTTCGTGGGCTTTGACGCGTACAGGAAAGTATTACAGTGCGACGTGCACATGGTAGTTTTGACTACGCCGCCCCACTGGCGAGCGCAGCACTTGAAGGCCGCCGTGGAGGCGGGCAAGCATGTGTTCATGGAAAAGCCCGCCGGTGTGGATCCGAAGGCTATTCGTTCAATGATTGAGACGGCCGAGCTTGCCGGGCAAAAACGCCTCTCGGTGGTCGCGGGCACGCAGCGCCGGCACAGCAAAAAATACCAGGAGATCATCCGGCGGATTCATGACGGGGCGATCGGTGAGATTGTCGCCGGCCAGGGCTACTGGAACGGCGGCGACATGCTCGGCTACTGGAAGTGGTACGACAAGCAAGGCCTCTCCGACATGGAATGGCAGTGCCGGAGCTGGCCCTGGTTCACCTGGACCAGCGGCGACCATATCGTCGAGCAGCACGTTCACAATCTGGATGTTCTCAACTGGGCGCTGCAGGCTCATCCGGTGCAGTGCGTTGGTATGGGCGGCAGGGCCGTGCGCGACCTGGGCAATATTTACGACCACTTCACCGTCGAGTATGAGTATCCGAACGGCGTCCGCGTATCGAGCATGAGCCGGCAGATTAACGGCTGCACGGACAGAATCGCCGAGCGCGTAGTCGGCACAAAGGGCGTCGCCGACGTCGATCGCGGCGTGATTACCGGCGAAAAATCCTTCAGGTACGAGGGGCCCGACCCGGACCACTACGTACAGGAGATGGCCGACCTGATTAAGAGCATTCGTGACGGGGACCCGATCAACGAAGGTAAAAACGTCGCCGAGAGCACGATGAATGCCATCATGGGCCGGATGAGCGCCTATACAGGCCGGGCACTGAAATGGGACTGGGCGATGAATGCCTCGAAGCTGGACCTTACGCCGGCGAAATATGAATGGGGCGATCTGCCGGTCAGGCCGGTCGCGATTCCGGGCAAAACGCCGCTCGTTTAACAGACTTTGGTCAAAATCATGAGTTGAAAGGGATAGCTATGAAAAATAAAGCGATGAAAGCGACGCCGGACTTGTCGCGCAGAGACTTTATCAAGACCTCAGCGGCATTGGGTGCGGCGACTTTGGCGTCGGGGACGGGAAGGATGTTCGCCGCCGGTTCCGACAAAATCCGCATCGGCCTGATAGGCTGCGGCGGACGAGGCACGCATGATGCAACAAAGTGTCTGAACTCTTCAGAGAACGTTGAACTCGTGGCGATGGGCGACCTTTTTAAGGACCGCCTGGATAGGTGTCGCAGGACTCTTAAAAGTAATCTTCCGGATAGCGTACAGGTAACCGAAGAAATGTGCTTTGTGGGTTGGGATGCATACAAGAAGGTTTTAGCATGTGAAGATGTGGACATGGTGATACTGACTCAGCCGCCCCACTTTCGTCCTCAACATTTGAAGGCCGCGATAGAAGCCGGCAAGCACGTGTTTATGGAAAAGCCGGTGGCAGTGGACCCTGTAGGTGTTCGTTCGGTTATTGAGTCATCCGAATTAGCGGACAAAAAAGGTTTGACAATTGTAGCCGGTACACAGATGCGGCGGATATCACATTTAGTGGAAGGCATTAAGAGTATCCATGACGGTGCCATAGGTGAACTTGTGGGTGGCCAGTGTGTCAGGCTCGGCGACGGGATGTTGACCTGGGGTCAGAAGGAAAGGCAGCCGGGCTGGTCGGATATGGAATGGCACTTACGGCGATGGTTGTTTTTAACCTGGCTCTCCGGCGATTTCATCGTCGAGATGCACGTGCACAATCTGGACGTTATGAACTGGGCTTTGGATGCTCATCCCGTGCAGTGTGTTGCGATGGGTGGGCGGCAGGTACGAACCGGTCCCGAGTACGGCAACTGTTACGACCATTTTGCGATTGAGTATGAATATCCGAACGGTGTGCGAATCGAGTATATGGGTAGCCAGATTGACGGCTGCACAAATCGTAACGACCAGAGGATTGTGGGGACGAAGGGTCGGGCCTATACGGACTTTGGCAGGGTCGTAATTGAAGGTCCCGGCAAAGTCGAATACGCATGGGATAATATTGATCCATGTATAAAGCAGCACGCGGACCAAATTGCCGCTATTCGTGAAGGTAAACGGTTGAATGAAGGCAAGCGCATTGCTGAGAGCAGCCTCACGTCAATCATGGGCCGGATGAGCGCTTATACCGGGCGCGCCCTGAAGTGGGACTGGGCGATGAACGCCTCGAAGCTGGACCTCAGCCCGGCGAAGTATGAATTCGGCGATTTACCGATGAGGCCGGTGGCGATTCCGGGCAAGACACAACTGATTTGAAATCATAAGGGTGTTCATGGTTCGTTGTTGAAACGAAAAGTTTCATAAAATCGATGGGAGAAACCAATGAAACGCTACATGCCGGCAATCGCGGTACCGGCGGTGACAATAGCTCTGCTGGCTGTTGTGGCAGGCGCTTCGGATGTGCAGAATAAGCCAATCGTGCCTGAAGAGAAGACCATGCTGTGGAACGGCGTCCTGCAGAACGTGGCAACCAAATGCTCGGCAAGTTCCGGTAAAATCTGCCTCCAGAGCGAAGGAACTCCGATAGAATATCGCAACATCTATATCGAACCACTCGAGTAGATTGCCGTCGGCGGTTGACTGAAGTTGTGAGAAAATGCTTGACGACGGCTCCGGTAGATGATATACTCGGTATTAACAAGTAGCATGAACTGTCCACTCGTTTTGAAGAAGGAGGGCAACATATGTGCAGTTTGGGTGATACTCTCGGTTCGTCCGGGTACTGCAAACCGAATAGTAAACGGCCGATGTTGTTCTTTGTATCGTTCGCTCTCTGCTTTTTTTGCATAGCGGCTCAGGCCCAATATGGTGGCGGTACAGGAACGCAAAACGATCCGTATCTGATTCGCACCGCCGAGCAGATGAACGCTATCGGAACCAGATCCGGTGACTGGTACAAGCATTTCCAGCTCAGAGCTGATATCGACTTGAGCGAGTATACCGGTACGGCGTACAATATCATCGGGACCGACAGGGAGAACTCGTTCGGCGGCATTTTCGACGGCAACGATCATACGATTTCGAATCTCAGCCTGAGATCAACACACCAATGGTACACAGGTTTGTTCGGGTGCGTGAGCGGGCAGATAAAAAATCTGGGATTGATCGATCCCGACATCTTCGCCCTGGGAGGCAGGGTCGGTACGCTGGCGGGCGACCTGGAACAGGGCTCGGCCACAAACTGCTACGTCAAGGGGGTCAGTATTTCAGGCGACCGCTATGTCGGCGGATTAGTAGGCTCGACTTCCGGCAGGATCGTATACTGCTATTCCACAGGCAGCGTCACCGGCAATTCGTACGTCGGCGGATTGGTCGGGCTTGTCAGTGACGCGACAGTGAACGCATGTTATTCGAAAGCCAGCGTCACGGGCAATCTGGAAGTCGGCGGCCTCGCGGGCATGACAACCAATGAAGAAAGCGTCATCAGCAATTGCTATGCCACCGGCAGTGTCAAAGGAGGCACGTACTCAGGCGGGCTTGTCGGGCAAATCGAACGCGGCAGAACCTACAACTGCTATTCAACGGGCAGTGTTTCAGGCAATCAGTACGTCGGCGGCTTCACGGGATATATAAGGGTTCTGGGTTCGGCCATTCACTGCTTTTGGGATACCCAGACCAGCGGCTGGTCAACCAGCCCCGGCGACGAAACGGGCAAGACGACTGTCGAAATGCAGACAATTACTACCTTTAGCGATGCCGGCTGGGACTTCAGGGACATCTGGACAATCTGTGACGGGATGAATTATCCCGTGCTGCTGTGGCAGATCCCTGCTGCTGATTTTCTCTGTCCGGATGGCGTCGATTTCATTGATTTTGCCTTTTTCGCGACACACTGGCTGGATGATATGTGCAACGCTGCTAATTATTACTGTGAGGGCACAGACTTCGATAATTCCGGCTCTGTCGGTTTTACCGACCTCGAAATCTTCGCCGACAACTGGCTCAACGGCACTCCATAAAGACGGGTCTTACGTGTCGATCATAAATATTCTCCGCCACGTTCTGCGCGATGACGGCCTCATGTCTGTCCAGTGCATCCGAGAAGCGCGTCCCCATCTCCGCGGCGATCTTGTATGCGACGTGCAGAAGCTGACGAAAGTTGGGATTGTACTGCTCGCACGATTGGTCGTGCCTCAGCGCTGAGGCAAAATTCATACCGTCCCATGTGTCCACCTGCTCTGCGGTGGGCAGCTCTGCCGTGTAAATATCAATGACGGTGGCATAGGGCCCGCAAAGCTCACCGAATCGGTGCAGAGCTTTGGCATAGACTTCTTTTGCGATTGACAAGCCGTCCGGAGCCGCCATTGCCAGGCCGATCAATTCTTCCAGCCAGGTTGTGCCGGCGGTCTTGACGTGCAGCCCGGCATCGAATTTCTTCAATGCCTCGGCGATAGGTGCGTAAATCGAGAACTTATCGCTGCCCGAGTGAATGCTGAGCTTGAGGTTCTCGGGCAGGCCGAATTCTCTTACCGCGAAGTTAACCACCGCCAGGTCCTCTTCGAACTCCTTCGCGAAGGCGGTGACGTCACCAACGTAATCCACGCCCTTGTTGAACCGGCCGGTGAATTTCGGCGCGATTGTCTGTGCTGGAATCCCTTCTTCGGCAATCGCCGCTAAGATAAAAAGCATTTCGACCGGCGTCTGCGGCTGGTCGGTCTCGTCCATCGAGACTTCGGTGATAAAGCTGCCGGCGCCTTTGGCTTCTGCGATATGACGATAGATTCCGCCCGCCTGCCTGACCGCCAGCAGGAACTCACCGCCGATCGCTCTAATTCGTTCCTCGGTGATTTCAAGGCTCTGCTCGATGCCTTCGACGGCAAGCGAGCCGATGTACTTGCTGTATTTCTTAACGAAAGCATCGACGTCGGCTTTGTCCGCCGGCTGGGTAATGAAGTCGGCAACGTCGAGCGTGAAAAAATCGCTTGATTCGATGAACCGATCGACATTGCCCGGCCCGATATGGTCGGCATCCACGAAATAGGGGCCGTCCCACTGCAGGGCCTTAACCGCATCGAGAGCCTCTTTACGCGTGTCCGCCGGCGTTGTCCCGATGATCGTATGTTCCCTGTGCGACTTGTTCCAGACCGGTGTAATGCTCAGGCCCTGCTCTTTTGCCTTCATTAAAGCGGATAGCTGGGCCTTTCCCTGGTGACAGAACCTGTCGCCGATGCCAAAAGAATATTTCTCCAAAATCATAAATCCGTTCTCCGTTATTCAATCAATGCTCAATCATTTTGTTTTGCTTGTCGCGAATAAAGACCTTTTTAACATCGGTAAGGCGAATCATCTCACCGGCGTCAGGCGAAAGCGGTGCATCCAGGCCGTCGATCAACGCATCTTCCACGTCTTCGAAGACAACGGCGTGACGCCGGTCGGGTTTTTCCAACTGCAGTTGTACGTTCAACAGCTTCAGGCCCTTTACGTGACGGCAATATAGGCCGTACGCCGGCAGTCTGCCGAACATGGAATACTCAGGGTAGTCCGCCGGCTTCTCGGGAGTCTCGCGAGCGGCGTCGGCATTCGTCCCGCCGCCTTCGAAGGACAGTCTCAGGTTGTTCAGCGTGACGTTTTCTATCTTTGCTTCGGGAAGGCCGGAAATTGCACAGCCCGTCGGATTGGCGCCGGCCGCCTCGATATTGCTGATGGTGACGTTGCGCATGACGCCTATAGCAGGCTTTTTCATATCTTTTTTGAACACACGAGCGCGGTTGCCCAGCCGTATAAAAAGCGGCGCTCCGACTTTGTTCATCGTGATGTTCGAGACGACCACGCGGTCCATTGTGCCGCCGTCCACGATTTCCAGCGCGATCCCCGCTAAGCGCGTGTCGTAAATCGAGCAGCCGGTAATGACAATATTCTCGAAGCCGCCGTTCGATTCGGTTCCCATCTTCAGAGCGTTGCAGCGGCTGCTCAGAACGCAGTTGCTAATAGCCACGTCCCGGCAGACCCGCGCCGAGGTGCTCTTGAGCACGATGGCGTCGTCCCCGGAATTAATATTGCAGTTTGAAATTACGACCCGCCGGCAGGAGTCGATGTCTATGCCGTCATTGTTATGATTGACGAGACTCCTGACGGTGATTCCCGTGATGCGCACGTCGTCGCAGGTGAGATAGTGCTGCACCCACATCGGCGAATCCTTGATGGTCACGTCCTTGACGGTGACATTCCGGCACTGGATGAATCGAATCATATAAGGGCGTACTTTGTAAGGCCCTTCGAAGGATGCACCCCGGCCGTCAATCGTACCTTCGCCTGTGATGGCGATGCGCTCGACGTTCTCGCCGTAAATCAGGCTCTTGTCCGTGTAATTGTCCGTATAGGACCGGAAGGCCTGAACCGTGGGCGGATAGTCTTTAAGGTCCGTACTGCCCAAAAGTGTGCAGCCGGCGGCGAGTCTGAGCGTCACGCCGGTCTTGAAATAAATCGTGCCGGATAGAAAAGCGCCGGGAGGCAAATAAACTGTCCCGCCGCCGGACTGTGAGCAAGCGTCTATGGCTTTTTGAATGGACGTTGTGCAAAGCGTTTTGCCGCCGGGCTTGGCGCCGTAATCGCGAACGTCGTACAATTCCTCCGCTGCGATAACCGAACCCGCGGCCAGAATACATACAGCCCCCAACGAAATCCACACATTGATTCGCCTCATTGTTATTCCTTTTCGAAAAGAGATTCTCTATCCGAACTTGTTGCCTGCTCGTATCATAGATATTTCTTCAGCCAGCTCAGCGTTTCCTGCCACATCTCGGGCGTATATTCGTGCCCGACACCCTTATACATCAGGCCTCGGAAATTCTCGGCTTTTCCGTAGAGTTTGTAAAGATATTCCTGGAACGCGTTAATGAGCCGGACGCCGTCCGCCGGCGAGCCGCCGTCCTTGTCGCCGGTCAATGTCATGAGCGGCCGCGGTGCAATCAGGCCGACGACCGATTCGGCGTCAATATTTTCCTTCAGCATATTCGGCACATAGTAGTAGATGCCGTGCTGCCGGACCTGGCTGTGCGCGATCAGGTTCTGATACCTCGTCAGGCACGCCACGCAAACCGCCGCTTTGATTCGCTCATCGAGTGCCGCGGCCCACCATGTCCGTGTCGAGCCCATGCTCATCCCCATCGCCGCGATGCGCTTAGGGTCAACCTCAGGGCGTGACACCAAATAATTCAACGCCAGCAGGTCGTCACGGACCATCATCCCCCACAGCGTCCGGCCCTGCCAGAGAAACATCTTGAATAGCGACTCTTCTGTCCTGCCGCCTTCTTCCTTCTTTCCCGCCGGTCCCTGGAACAGCCGCTCGCCGAAGGCGTACGCATCGATGCAAAGAACGACGTAGCCTTCCCGCGCCAGCGCCTCGCCGGTGGCGAAATCGAGCTTCTTAAATGCCTTGCTGATGACTTCCTCCTTGCCCTGCTTGTACTTGCCGCCGTGATAGTGATTATACAGAATCGCCGGCCCCCGCCCCTTGTGCCCAGCGGGGATCAGAATGTACCCGTACACCGTGTCACCGACACCATTATCAAACGTAAAACGTTCCAGATCGTAACCGTCTTTCGACAGTCTCTCCTTAATATTCACTTTCGGCGTGAATAATTCGGGCAAATCGCCGAGCAGCCGCCGCAGCTTCCTGCGAAGCTCTGTCCTGCGTTTCTCCCACGATTGCACCGACCTCGGCAACGGCGTCTGGAAAGACGTAAAGCCGCCATCCAAAACCGCCGGCGGTAAATCCTTTGACATACCTGATGAAATAGACGCTAAAACAATGGGTACTATCGCAAAATTCATTGCTGTCCTCCCGAATTAATTCCTACGCGGGTTTTGTTTGTCCACAGATTTTATATACAAGGTCGTATGCCTCCGCCTGCTCATCCGGACTCTGGCAGTAGGTCACTACAATCAACTTCATCCCCGGCTTCCACAGTCGGCGGACGCTCTCGGCGATAGTCTCAGGGCCGCCGACAATCCGGGCGTTGACTACGATGCCGGTATTCGCGAAGGCCTCGGCAAAGGGCTCCGGCGGATTAGGCGTTGGGTCCGTGGCCGCTGAAAACGCGCCATCGATCATCCGCAGCCCAGCGATCTTTTTCACCATCTCTACCTTATTCGACCAGTCGCCGCAACTGTGAAACGTCGAGCCTCCGAAAGGCTCTCCCGCATGCTCGACGGCGGGAGCGGCAAGCTCGAGATATTGCTGTCCCGATATCATCAACGCGTTATCGTCGCTCATCCCCAGCCCCTCGAAACACCGGCACGAACTATATCCATGACCGGGCCGGGCCAATGCATTGCCGATGCGCCTGATCTGCTCGTGTGTGAATTCTACGAGGAGTTCGGCGAGGCGATTCAGCAGCGTCTTGACGGATTGCGGATCATCCAGCATCTCGATAAAAAAGCTGGTCATATCCACGATGTTGCCGGCGATGTTTAAGGGCGACTGTGTATCGGTCAGTGACATGGGAACGCTCCCGCCGGTCTTGTCGAGAAAATAGTCAATCATATCGAGCGTGTGTCTGCCGATGTGAGTCTGCGATACGGCCGCAGGCGTATAATCGAGCGCTTCTTTGACCGATCCGAACTTCGGGCGTATGGCCGGCGCTTGTTTTTCCTTCCAGATGTAATCTGTGCCGAAGGCGCTGGCCACGGTGCCGATGCCGTACCACGGCACGAGAAAGTTGGGAACGTCGGCCTTAAACTCCATGCTCTTTTTCAGCCCGCCAAGCTGCGATTCCAGGGAAGCTTTCATGTCCCTGCAGCCCCAGGTGAAAACCTCCGCAGTGCGCATCCGCCGCCAGAGAAGCACGCCGGACTCTGCCTTCCAGAAGGCCCGGCACCGCTCCAATAGCGACGCCTCGTAATCAGCGTATGCTTCGAAGTCAAACGCCTCCGGCGACACAGGCTCGGCCGGCGTCGCCTGAACATCGGCACTCATCTGATCAAAACTTTCCTTTGTCACATCGGGTCCCCTTGCCGGCTTCAGCGTTCTGTGCAGCTTGTTCTCTTGTGTCGTTTATGTATGAACTCTTATTGCAGAACTTTAGTTATTACAGTCTTATTTATCTCCAGGCCCTTAGTCATATGACTAAGAGCCTGGAAGGTTTATCTTGCTTATCGGTTTTTGCTTTTGTTATACGTGTGAATGACATTAAATAATTGCATGATCAGCTCGGCCTTATTCTGCACACCAGCGCGTTTGTACATATGACCGAAGTGTGCCTTCACCGTATTGTACCGTATCTTCAGCCGTTGGGCAATCCTGTCACTATCCAGACCGTCAAGTAGCAGCTTGAGTATCTGCATTTGCCGCTCGGTGAATCCATAGCACTTCTGCACGTGATTCCACTTTGCCTTGCTGATCAACATGGCAACATTATGATTGTATTGGTTATGTTTGTCACGTTTATTTACCGAAGATTTCGTGAATCGAGTTTCACGTCTTTAGCCCGTTTCTTGCTTTTACACATCCTATGCTCCGGTCGTACACAGGGCCACCCGTACCGTCTGAGAACAGAACTCCCATACAAGACAGCACACATTGTGCCAATTGTTATCGATCCCGAATCGCCGCGGAAGCCTTCCGCCGGGGGCACACAACTTCTATGATCAGCGTTCTTCCAGAGCCGCCCGGAGTTAACCGGTTGGTTATTCTCTTCGCAAGGCTTTCTATATCCTCGCAGCGTGCTGCTTCATTGAGATATATCAGAGCCAACGCTACCCACACGGTCGTCCGGCGTAGTCATCCGACTACGCGCCCAATATGTCAATCTGTCAAGTTATCTGTTGTTGGGGCATGCTATGCACAGCAGAATGATATCCATTTTTTGGGAATCGTTCGAGAGCAACGATACGTTTGCTGGCGTTCGTCGTAGTCATCCGACTACGCGCCCAATATGTCAATCTGTCCAGTTATCTGTTGCTGGGGCATGCTATGCACAGCAGAATGATATCTATTTTTTGAAATCGTTCGAGGGCAACGATACGCTTGCTGGCGTTCGTCGTAGTCATCCGACTACGCGCCCAATACGTCAATCTGTCTGATTTTCATTGTTGTCTGTTGACATGGCGTTCAACGCGCAGCAGAGTTAGCAAAGGGCTTTATAAAAATGTTCGTGGACAACGATAATATGCTGGCGTTCGTCGTAGTCATCCGACTACGCGCCTAATATGTCAATCTGTCCAGTTATCTATTGCTGGGGCCTGCTATGCACAGCAGAATGATATCTATTTTTTGAAATCGTTCGAGGGCAACGATACGCTTGCTGGCGTTCGTCGTAGTCATCCGACTACGTGACTGATATTTCATACGGGCTGTTTTTTGGTTGTCATTCTTGATGTATTTAATCTGCAACATAGAGTGTGTGTTTTCGTGAAATGGCGATGAGGCAGCAGGTGAAGCAATTGACCTGCGCGGTAAAATCGCTTCTCCGCAAGTAAAGTGACATTTGTTCTGTTTGACAGGCTCAGGTTCGATGACCTTGTCTTTTACATTTCGCTTGGAACAGTGAAATGATGTGCCTGCCTGCATTTCACTTATACTCGCCCTTTCGTGCGTATATACATAATGTCATCAACGAACTATGCGCTGGCGATCAGATAGACAGTGACGACAATTACTGCGACGAACGCCCAGCCGATCAGGAATCCGACCACCGACATGCGCGACGGGATCATAAATTCGAAATTGGTGTTCGGGAAGATGTTTCGCTTCTCGGGAACGACGGCATCGTCCGGCAGCGTGCAGGCCGCAGCAGGCTGCTCTCCCGGCTTGATCGGTGTCCGGATCAGTGCGTAGTAATTATCGAGTTTCTCCTTCGCTACCGGTTTAGTTAACAGGCTGACCACGATGCCGCTGATCAATCCGGCCGACAGATACAGAATCATCTTCCACGGCAGATAGATCTCGCCGTTCAACAGCATAAAGTCCGGCAGGTACTGAGCGCAACTGGCGTTGAAATCCCAGAGGACATACTGGCCGAAAGCGATTTTACTTGTGAACAGCAACACTGCAAAACTGACCAGGGTCGTTGCCCATGCTCCGGCCACAGTCGTCCGGCGCCAGAACAGACCCATCCAGAAGGCAAGGCCCATCATCGCCGAGACCATCCAGAATATCTCCAGTCCGGCCACAACTCCGGGCAGCCAGAAGGCAAAAACCACGCCGCCGGAGACCACTGCCACAGAAGCGATCCGCCCTACCGTGACATAGTGGCCCTGCTTGCGGCCCGGCGCCAAAGGCCTGTAAATGTTCTCGGTAAACAACCCCGCCGACGCTATCATAAACGCATCACACGAACTCATTACCGACGCCAGAAGCGCCGCCAAAAACACCCCAAGTATCCCCGGCATAATCTTAGGCAGAAAGTCACCTGCCACCGCTCCGAATACGTTGTCCGGCTCAATCTCTTTACTGCCGAAATAAACAATCGCAGCAACGCCCGTCAGGCACCACGGAATCGTGCAGAGGCGCTTGATGATGTTGCCGAACATCCACCCAAATCTTCCCTCCATCTCTGTCTTGCCCGCAGCGCAGTTGCTCATGGTGTGAGGCTGTGTCACGATCCCGACCAGCGCATTGAACGCAATTACCGCGATGTAGAAAAAACCGATTTCCGCCGGCGCAACCAGAGTCAGCTTCTGCGGATCGGCGATCGCTTCGCGAATCCCGTCCATCCATCCTACGGCATTCATAATCAGCGGCAGCAGCAGGAAAGAGAATATAATTGTCAGGATGCCCTGGATAAAATCCGTTATGATCGCCGCGGCAAGCCCTCCGGCCACGCCGTATATCACGAAAACGACTGTCATCATCGCAATCGCCGCGTTCGCTGACAACTGTTCCTGCGTACTGGCCGATATAACCGCGCCCGAACCCTTCAGCATCAGGCCGATATTAACCGAAAGATTCAGCATCCCGATAAGCGCATACAGCACTGCGACGCTCCTGTCATACCGCGCCTCAAAAACGTCACCGGTTGTTATTGCACGAAAGCGCCTCATCACGGGAGCGATCAGCCAATAAAACGGCGTGCAGGGCAGCCAAAGCCACTGGTACCATATCCCGGAAAGCCCGCTTGAAAAGCTTTTCGATGCCACACCCACGGCCTGGTCCGAATGTGTGCCGGCGCCGAATCCGAACATGACCATCATTGCCTTGCCGAATCGTCGAGGCATGAAGAAATCCTGACTCTTCTTTATTTTCCTCGCACTCCAGAGGCCAATGGCAGCCATGCCGAGCAAATACAGCATCAGCACAAAAATATCCGCAACATGCAATCCAAACACAGCATTCATCCTTTATAATTAGTCAGTTCTGTAAAATGTCAATCGAAGATTGAAAAAAACCCCGCAGCGAATCCGTTCGCTACGGGGCAATGAAAAAGCAATACAGGATTTTCGACACTTGATATTCGATTTAACCCAATTGCTAATCAGGAGCATCGAGAATCACTCATTTATCTTCAATTTTTATCTGACGGTTCGAACTGGACTCGCCCATGTCTCATTACCATTTTCAACTTTTTCTCTTCCGGCTGTTCTGCCTTCTCGTCAGTTTTCCTTGGTATTTTTACCTCCACACCGAGCCTGCCCAGTTCACCAGCCACTTCCGGCTGGCTGGGATCGAGCTGGAAACTGCGAACCAAATATTCCTTTGCCCGGTCTTTATCATTTTTACCCAAATAATAGTAGGCCATCTGCTTGTTAATTCTTGCCGAATCCGGTGCCAAATTAAGCGCTTGTTGATAACAAGTCAACGCATACTCATCAAGTTGCTGCTTCTCAAACGCCATTGCAAGCCTTAGTGACTGGATATCAGAACTGCTAACATCATGCACATGGGTATTGGCATAGTTTTTGGCTTTTGCTGTATCGCCACTGTCAAGGAACAACTTTACCATCGCCACTTGAGCGTCCGCGTTGGCAGGATCGAAACTCAAAGCTATACTATAATGATACTCCGCCTTCGACCAAAGCCCTTCGGCATGATATAACTGGGCCAATTCGAAATGCGCCACCGGGTTCTCAAATCTGCTCTCCAGTGACTGTTGTAAATTAGCCTTTCTTGCTTCTGCCGGTAGCTTTCGAACCCTTTCAGCTTCAGCGGCCTTCATCTCTTGACTCTCGCAGCCGACAAGGACAAGCAACAATGCGCAATTCAAAAGAAGGATAAAAGTAAAAATGGAAACCCGGTTGGAGCCAAATGCAAAACCTCGTGTTCTTATTTGTCTGCTCTTGACATTTCTTACCATTCTGGCCTCCACTTGAGAAAGTTACGGTCCGCCTCTTTGCGAATTTCTATCCTTGGCCATTGAAACGCTGCCATTTTGATACACGGAGAAAATCTTTGCAAGAAAAAATTTCAACAAATCAAATAAAATGTAAAATTTTTCTCGGCACACGACACTCATTCTACAATCAAGAGTCGAGAACTGACAATTATTGTAATAAAATAGTCTGATGCAGCGACTTATATATTGCGGCGACTTATATATCGACGGCCCGTCATTGGCGGACTTGAAAGAAGCTTCGCTTGATCCGTTAAATTCGATGAGAGGCCTGGCTGATAAAATAAAGTTTCCCATGGAGCTTGCAAGTGGTTGACTGGCAGGTAATTATCGAAAAATACGGACCGGCTGTGTGGCAGACTTCATACCGGTTGCTTGGCAACCACGCAGATGCTGCCGACTGTTTCCAGGAAACTTTTGTTTCGGCGCTGGAGTTTTGCCGGCGTCAGCGCGTGCGGAATTTTTCGGCACTGTTGGCCCGGCTGGCAACCGCCCGGGCGATCGACCAGCTCCGCCGGCGATTTCGCCGGTCGCGTTCTGAGACGGATCCTGCTGACTGGGCTGCTTTGCAAAGTGCGAATCCGTGTCCGGCGGAACGGGCGCAACAGAAAGAACTAACAGATGGGTTGCGAGAATCGCTAAGTAAACTGCCGCCGCGGGAAGCACAGGCCTTTTGCCTGCGATATCTAAATGATATGAGTTATCGGCAAATCGCCAATGAGCTTGGTATTAAAACCAATGCTGCGGGTGTAATTCTGCATCGGGCCAGAGCTAAATTACGCGAGTCTTTCGAGTTATCGGTAAAAGAGTGTAAGTGAGGTTGTATTATGGAAGAAAATGAAAATACATTAGAAAAAGCGGTAGAAGCTCTCAAGAATGAGAAGATTCCACCGGGCCCGCCACAAGAGTTGAGCGACGCAACTAGCGCAAAGCTGGCAGAAGCTTCCGGCGAACCAAATACCGAGACAGTTAGCGGACAAATCCGGATTGTAGAGAGATTTAAAGCTACAAAGAGCCTCACTAAAATTGCCGCCGCGGCCGTTTTGCTGATTGTAGCCGGTTATGCCGCCGGTCGGCTAACAACACCTCCACCGCCGGATGTAGAACAGCTCCGCGCTGCGATAGAACCCGCTATTCGCGACCAGCTTCTTGACCAGATGAAGCAATATTTGCAGTTAGGACTGGCAAACAGCTATATTCAGATTAAAGACGACCTTAGTCAGCAATACCGCCAGGACCTGAGCCGCTTCGCCGTGCAGACCTTAGCCGCTTCCAATGCTGTGACTAATGAATTGCTCGCGGAGCTTATCGAGTCTATCAATGAAGCACAAAACCAGGATAGGCAATGGGTTGTGGCGGCCCTCGACCAGATCGAATCGAATCGGCAACACGATAGAAACCAGTTGAGCAATGCTCTGGCAACTTTCGCCCTGCAAACAGAAGATGAGCTGATGCGTACCAAGCAGGATATGGCACACGTATTATCTTATACCCAACCCGGTCTTTCGATCCCGGATGATATTGGAAATTCAGACAATTCAAATGAAAGGGAAGAAAAATGAAGGCACTTACCCAAACAATCATTGTAATCGTAGCGTTAAGTTTGTTGGCAGCGGGTGTTGTTCCGGCCAATAATGTCTCTGACGAGGAAATCCGGGCTGCCGTCGATGTGCAGTTACAAAAAGCGGAGCTTGAGCAACAAAAGGCCGAGGTAGCCGCAGCGCTCGCGCAGGCTCGAACAAGCAAGCCCGCGGCGCCCGTACTTCCCTCCATACCATCGCCGGCGTCTCCAACTGAACCGGCATCTGTGGTAGCGGCGATAGATCGCTTGTTGGCAGTGCAAGACCGGCTGTCGTCGCGGTCCGGCAGCACCGGAACGGTTCTTGTGATACCGTCCGAGCAGACCAGGACAGAAGACCTTCTAACAATAAACGAAGATATGAGCGTCATGTCCCGCATTTTCGAGAAAAACATTGAGCAGGCCCGCATCTCAACGGCACGCGGCGACATTTTCGTTTCCAGACAGGACCCATTCTCGATGCTCATGGGAACAGGCAGGGGCGGGATACAAAGCATGTACCTGCAGGGGTATGGGGCACTGTTTTTGATGAAAGTTGATTTTCCGCTCACACCTTCACCTGACGTGCAGGATGATGAAAAGAAAACCCAAACAGCAGAAGAGGGCGATCCCGTCTGGCAGCAGATAAGACGGGAGATGTATGAGCCGGAAAATGTCGATAGAAGACGCAGAACCGACCGCCCGGAAGAAAAATATGATGTCGAGAAGGTAGAAAACCTCAAAACAACGCTGATAAAAGCCCTAAAACATGCTGCCAATATCCGAAGTTTGAAACCGGATGAATCGGTGATTCTGACAGTCGCCGGAAGCAGCGAGGCTACAGGTACAATAATTACATCGGAAAGGATTCCCGGAGGAAACCAGGTACTCATAACAGAACGAGTTGCTGATGGAAAAACAAGAACCAGTATAGTACAGGGAATTTCATTAGACGACATAGGATTATCCTCACCTTCGATTCTTGTTATTCGCACGAAAAAGTCGGATATCGATCAATTCGCAAAGGGCGATCTCGATTTTGACCAGTTCCGCCAACGCGTGCAACTTCTTACCTGCCCTTATCTGGGTGGAGTAGCCGAACGTGGAGATCCTATCGATATCTATTATCGATCGAGGCCTATGAGGTCTACCGGTTCCAGTAACAGACGGTAGACAAGTTTTTCATATATTTGTTAGCCGAAGCAAGCCGCGCAGCACAAACCAGGGCCGGGCTAATTCAGTTCGGCCTCTTTTGTCTGCCTTTGTTTTTTCAAACCCCCAGAACAGGTCTGGGGGCTAAACGAGATTGGCTTTGTTTTTTTGTGCCCCGCAGGGCGGTTTATTGCCATAATCTCCTTTCATATAAGACTTTGCGCCAACTTGCCCCGTCGGCAAATTGGCTTTGTTTTTTTGTGCCCCGCAGGGCGGTTTATTGCCATAATCTCCTTTCATATAAGACTTTGCGCCAACTTGCCCCGTCGGCAAATTGGCTTTGTTTTTTCAACTTGGGTTTTCAACCCCCAGAAAATCTGGGGGCTAAATAATATTGGCTTTGATTGGGTTTGTTTGGCTTTGTTTTTCGCTGCCCAAAACCGCCAAAACCACCAAAATCTCCATAACTCCTTCCTATTAATGACATTGTGTCATATTGCCCATATTAACATTGGCTTTGTTTTTTCAAATTAGGTTTTGTTAGACACGGATTTACACCGATTAACACTGTTGTTTGGGCCACAGAGAGCACAGAGGCCACAGAGAAATAATCAATAGTAATTAATAAATAATCAATGACAAAGCCTCCTGTCTCCTGTCTTATGTATTCTATATTCTATTCGTTAAGTATTATACGAACCGTTATGCAAAAAGTCCAGTAAATTTAAAAAAAATCTCCATGAGACGCCGTTCTTAGTTCTGCCACAGAGGACACAGACGCCGTCCTGAGCGAAGTCGAAGGAGAGCACAGAGTAATAATAGTAAATATCGAAGATCCGGCCTTTCTTGGACGGAGTCAATGACATAAGGCGTGCTGTGGTTAATCAACTTGTAGACAGGATTAACAGGATAAACATGGTGAAAAGAAAAAGATAAAAATCTGTGTAAATCTTGTAAATCCTGTCTGAAAATAGTCTTCTGTCTTCTGTATTCTGTTTTTTCGCCTTGTTTTATGCTTTTCTAACTTCATAATTGGACATTGCCTGTTCAGAACCTGTCCTGAGCAAGGTCGAAGGATTGGATATTCACAGAGGTTATAGCTCCTGTATCCTGTCTTTCTTCATCCTGAGCGGAGTCCAAGGACTGTTTTTTTGTCTTTTTTGCTATTTTTAAAAATTCGAAGGTAACATTTAGCCCGTGAGATACGCTGTATAAAGTAGAAGGGCTGGATAGACCCTAAAAAGTCGTAATTCGGGATTTTTGATTGAAAATTCTGACGGAGCAGTGTAGATTTATGACCAGCTAACAATGAAGCGAGGCATCTTAGATCTGTGGGCGTTATTAATGGCTTTGATATAATACGGCGGACGTACTCAATTAATGGTGAGTTTGGGAAGCATATATCGGTTGGAAATAAGTATGTCCACAGAATTCCGACAAGATTGTCAAATGAAATGCAAATCACAAGAAAAGGTCTTTGTCTAATCTATACTGAACCAATACAATATGAAACTGATAGAGTTCAATTACGTTTTAGTACACCTTGTGATTTGGAGCCTCTTATGAGAAAGATTGATAACAAGAAAGATATCCTACTACTTCTTCTGTATTCACCTGGTAAAACTGACCGTATGAACGAGCCGGTAACGGGTCGGACACGGATGGTAAAAATGCTTTACTTGTTCAGAAAGGAAGCTTTGAAACATTTTGTCAGAGGCACACAGATAAACGAAGAGAACTTTTATGAATTCTATCCGTGGGATTTTGGGCCCTTCTCAAGCCAGGTCTACGATGATATAATGTTTTTCATCTTGCAGGATTTCATCGAAACGTCTTTATCTGAAGAGCCTCCCCTACCTGAATCGGAGGCTGAATGGGATAAATGGTTATCCGCAGCAGGGACAGATATAGATGAAGAGACGATAGGTGAATACTACGACGAAATGTTTTCTCTTACACCGAAAGGTATTAAGTTCACGAAAGAGATGTATGACCAACTCAGCAGTAGTCAACAAAAGCACCTTAGAGAGTTCAAGAAAAGGAGTGTCAGTTGCCCCTTGCGAGCGCTATTACAGTATGTTTACTCGAATTATCCAGAGGACATCACACATTCGAAAATAAAGGATCAGATCCTTGGCAGTGCTAGGTTTTGAAATGACAAATGGTTTTAATTGGATTCCGGTGGTCACTGCGATATTACCTCTGGCTGTAGGAGGAGGTTTAGTAAAGTGCCTTAAAGATTGGGCTTATTCTGAGAAGGAAATGAAGGACAAGATTGAGCAGGCTAAATCTACAATTACGGAAAAAATGGCACAAAAGCATATGGATTTGTTGGATGCACAGATTGCGGGTAAATCTTTAAGAGGTAGTCCGCCGCAGACAACTGATTATGTAGGAAGCTACTCAACTGAAGTTAGGCGTTGTTTTGGATTATTATTGGCTATTGAGGTTGTAAAAGTTGAAACAGTAACTGCCTATTGGGCATTGATGATCTCCGTGTTTACAGGAATCTTAATGCTAATTCTCGGGATTCTGGCGGCTGCTTCTAACTGGGGCGGATTTTGCTTTTATTTGATTGCTACTTCTATTCTACTGGTATTGTTACAGTGTACTATTGTATTCCGTCTCAGAAGTCTTACAAGAAATTTAGATCACAATTGTGATTCAATATAGAAAGCTAATGATGACAACAACAAGTACAATCTGCGAAGACGATCTAATTCAGGCCATTACAGCATTTTTTAGCAAAAACGGTTATCGTGTTCGACATGAAGTTCCCAATATGGGACAGAGCATTGACTTAGCGGCAACGAAGAACAGATGGATTACAGCTGTAGAGGCCAAACTGCATGATTGGACACGCGGCTTAAAGCAGTGCAAAGCTCACGAGTTGGTAGCTGATTATATATGTATCGCTGTTGCCACACAAAACATTTCAGATCGACTACGAGATCAGGCACTGCTTAATGGCTATGGAATCATTCGTTGGGATAACCGAAAAAGCGTTTGCCAGTGGATTGAACGGCCAAAACGAAATGAAAAAGTCTGGTTGGCCCAAAGAAGACAATTTTCACGGAATCTGAGAGGCATTGAGTATGTCGAGTAACCACTGGATGATGTTTAGCACTTTTGCGGAGCAGCGCCATTTTGTCTATCCCACAAGAGATACATATCATGGGATCATCCTAAACGCAAATATGGCGGCTCATGCACCTGATGGGATCGCAAGATTCATACTCACTAAAACCTATCAGCAACGCTATATTATCGATCCAATGACTCATGCTTTCCAGCACGACCCCAGGCATATCACGGATTCTGAGGGGACAGTCAAGAGATCGATTATGAAGATGGCACAGGAATATGGGGAGTTAATCACAAATAATTTGGGCAAGCGCCCCTTGCTTCCATCAATGCTCAAGGATGAGGGTGAATGCAAAGATTTTGTGGAAAGTTGTTTGAATTTCCAGAAATCTCACATCTCCCAGCGAATAGAAACTTCAGAAGATGCAAAGTATATCAACTTTGATGAACAGGACGGGACTGCACCGAAACCATTCGCGCTCATAGCACCTTATTTCTATATGAAAGAGGCTACAGCAAGTCTGTGGCTGGACATAAATGTGAAATTGGCAGAATTGACAGTTAAGCAAAAAGAAGACATTCCAATATTTGGAATGCTTGTCTTGAGCCAAGGCATCCTGCTAAATAACACCTTAGTCAACAAGATAGTGGAGAAATTCAAAAGTATCTCCCTGGATGGATTTCTTATTTGGATCGATGATTTGAATGAAGCTCTGGCTGAAGAGAGCCATCTTAAGGGACTAATATCTCTCGGGCGCAAGTTGAGAGCTATATCCGGCTCAAAACAAGTCATTAATCTACATGGTGGATATTTCTCTGTACTGGCAACAAGCGAAAAATTGAGCGTGTCAGCATTATCTGGAGTATGTCATGGACCTGAATTCGGAGAATACAGAGCGGTGATACCGGTTGGTGGGGGCATTCCCATTGCGAGATATTATATTCCATTACTTCATCAACGTATACGGTACAGAGAAGCAGCCGCAATTCTCAACGAAATGGGATTTCTTCAGGATGCGAGAACATTCCATGATAAAGTCTGCGAATGTCCGGAATGCAGGAATACTATAGACAATAACCCAGATAACTTCACCTTGTTTGGCGAGTCGAATGTCAAGCTTGTTAAGCGCGGAAGTGGCTTAGCAAGAATGGAATATCCAACTCCCAGAACGAAGCTCAGATGTCTCCAGCATTATCTTGAACGCAAGCGGATTGAATATGAGTTTGCATCAACAGCGTCTATAGAGCAATTGAAGGGCGACCTCAATTCTGGCTGCGAGCAATTCAAGGAAATCATAGGCCTCGATCAAGTGTCTCATCTGGAAACATGGCAACAGTGTCTTGGGGATTAATAGTGGCGTAAATCAAATCCAATAAATCTAGGGACAGCGGAGCAGCCGGCAGGTGAAAGACCCGCCGTGCCAATTGCCCGATTCAAGCACGTAGCGATACCATAGCTCATGATTTTATTAGTGACGTTTGCCGATTTACGAGGTTGAAGGCGAAAAGAAATTCCAAAGACGTATCGAAACAGGAGAAAAAGAACTTCAATACACGGAATCGGCAACCATCCCTATTTAACCTCTACTGGTCCTGGACTGGTTGGCCAAATATGTTATAATCAATATATGAGCATTGCATCCAAGCCCCTGCAGATAAAGAAAAGCTCGCTTTTTCCACTTCCTCCGCTATGCAGGGGCTTTTTTAAAAAATACGTAGTCGCCGGAATAGACTCCCTCAATACGGCCAGAATACCCTTTTGGGCCTGTTTCTTTCGGTCTGGCCGACAAGAAGGGCAAAAAAATTATCAGATTTTTGGGAGATTTTCCTTGACAGAAATGTGGCAATCTGGTATAAAAAGGTAATTGAGGCAAATAAGTATCTACGGATAATGGCCTCTCGGCGTATTACGTATCCATAGTTCCTGGGCAAAACCTGATGCGTGATCAGGTAAGGGATGTCAATTGGAGCAAGGTAATACGGCAGAAGAACGGAGGAGTGGCGTAAAGCAGAACAATTGTTTTCGCCTGCATCTTTCTTAGCCACGCAGTTCGTGGTCAGTCTATAATCTTGCCTGATTGGTAAACTTACCCTTATGTACAACATGGAGGGTCGTTGCGCAAGATCTTTCAGGTTGGCAGGTTATGAAAACACAAAATCCTGTAAGAAAGTGAATAACAAGTAATCAAGGGCAGTGCAAAGGCGATAAAGCCCCGCCAGAAAGTTTTAGGAGGAAAAAGCGTGAATATAAAAAAACTAATTATGATTGTTGCTTGCGGCTTCGTTCTGATAGCTGTCAGCCCGGTGACCGCCGGGGTGACGACCACCAACGTTCCAGGTACAGCGTGCCCCTATTTCGCAGGGCAAACTCTCCCTGTTCCGGACGCAACGACGGGAGATTCTTCGGACTACCATCTCGATCAAGCTGACATAGACACTGTGCCGCCCTGGGTCGACGTTAGTGGTTATAGTGCGATTCTATCGATAACTGCCGTTGGAGAATGGGGCCATGGGCCCGGCTTACTGAGCGGACCGGATGGTTACGCCGGCTACGACCCAACTCATCAGGAGTACATCGATTTAGGGGTAAGTCCGGTAATCAACACTCCCTTGAATGCGTTGGTGGGAGTATTCTTAACAAACGCTACGCCTGTGGCGTTCAGCGCTCCGGCGAGCCTGACTTTTGGCGTGTCCGATATGACAAGCCCGCTTCTGCAGCAGACGTTTGTTATTGGCTCCAGCCTGAATAATATTACCGTTCCGGGCGGTGCTACCAGGCTGTTCTTCGGGCTTAATAATGGCTATGAATGGAACAACAACGTAGGTTCGGTCGACGTTACAGTTTCCCCAATTCCCGCACCGGGCGCTATTTTGTTAGGCGGCATTGGTGTCGGCCTTGTCGGCTGGCTGCGCAGACGCAGAACACTGTAAGAGTATTTTCGGAATATAAGATGTGATAAAAGGCTGTGATTTTGGTACTCACGGCCCTTTTAAGCCTCTGTCTGTACTTCTAATCCTCTTTTGGGAGTACAGGCAGGGGCTTTTCTTTCATTTATTTCATATAGCTTCCTGCAGTTCCAAGCCTGATTTCATTGCTTCTGCCGGCGGTTTTGTGCTTGCTTTGGAGTTTGTTCTGGGTTAATTTCGGATTTTGTTTTTACGGGGTGCAGCAATGAAAAAAGAAGTGGAACTGAATAAGGCAAAATGGCTGGTCGAGCCGGGCTGCGTTGTTCTGGTTACATCCGGCACGATGGAAAATCCGAACGTAATGACATTTAGCTGGCAAACGCCCGTAAACAGCGCCGATCCATGCCTGATACTGTTAGCTATAAGCCATATCAGGTATTCTTACGAGCTGATAAAGCAAAATCACGAGCTGGTCATAAACATTCCCGGCGAGGAACTGCTCGAACAAACCCACCTTGTAGGCCAGGGAACGGGCAGGGACAGGGACAAGTTCGTCGAAAGCGGCCTGACACCGGTTGCCGCCGGGACGGTCGAGCCGCCATTGATCGAGGAGTGTGCCGGGCATCTGGAATGCCGGATCGTGGAGATATTCAAGATGCAATCGCACGATTTGCTGATCTGCGAGGTCGTTCGAGCACTGGCCGAGGCGGACTTCTTCGACGGCCGATGGATACCGGAGAAATTCCACACACTGCACTACCTCACCGGCAGCAAGTACGGCCTGATGACACGCACGGTCGAGGCTCGCGGCAAAAGATAAGCATCACGAGCCACGCTGCCGGATTGGACAGGAAGGGGAAAATTGCTTATAATTATGTTCGTACGATTTGAGCAACTAAAAGAAAGGTAAACGATGTCAGACAATGTGAATCGACGGGGTTTTCTAAAGAAATCTCTTGTAGCGCCGACGGCGGCTCTGGCTTTGAGTTTTGAAGAAAAAGCTTTATTAGCAGCGACCGCGGGAAAATCGGCTGCCGCAACGCCCGCAGTTTCCGCCAAAGGGATGCCGATGGGCAAAATCGGCAGCATCAAGATCAGCAGAATCTTCTGCGGCGGCAATTTGATCAGCGGATTCGCCCACAGCAGGGACCTGATTTACGTCTCCGGCCTGCTGAGACAGTACTTCACCGACGAAAAAGTCATGGAAACTTTCGAGATATGCGAAGAAACCGGAATCAATACCGCGATACTCCGGCTCGACGAGCAATGCATCAGGATTATAAACAAATACTGGAACGACAGAGGCGGCGAGCTGCAGTGGATCGCCCAGGTCAAGATGCCGTCAGACGACCCGTTAAGTGAAGCGAAATCGGCCATCGATAACGGAGCCATTGGGGTCTATGTACACGGGGGAGTAGCAGACACTTGCGTCGAAGAGGGCAGGGTTGACATTCTGGTCAGGGCGGTCGAGTTCATAAAGCAAAACGGCGCCATTGCAGGAGTCGGGGGGCACAGCGTCGATGTGCCCATCGAATGTGAAAAGGCGAAAGCGGGCGTAGATTTCTATATGAAGACCCTGCACAGCCATAAGTACTGGTCCGCCGACGGTCAGCCCGAGAACGACAATATCTGGTCAAAGACGCCGGAAAAAACCATCGAATTCATGCAAAAGGTGGACAAGCCCTGGATCGCTTATAAGGTTATGGCTGCGGGAGCCATCCATCCGAGCGATGCCTTCAAATATGCCTACGAAAACGGCGCCGATTTCATCTGTGCCGGGATGTTTGATTTTCAGGTTAGAGAAGATGTCATTATCGCCAGGAACATCCTGTCGGGTAACATGAGCAGGCAGCGTCCCTGGAGAGGATGAGAGAAGTTTAGGTTCATCGGTTTTTAAACTCTTTTTGCCGCACTGGCAGTCCGAGATTACCGCCCCGTGCTGATTGATACCGGCGGGATTATTGGAACCTCCCGCCGCGGCATGACGGTTGCTGCTGTCTCAATATGAATCCCCGATCGCATGTTAAAGTCACTGTATGCCCTTGCCGATGAAAGGAGATGAAAAGATATGCGTGAGTAATCACTGGGATCAATTTAGTTATGCAAAGGCCAATTTCCAGCACGATATGCCGTCCGGCGGATCGAGACAATCCTGTCCATGTCCAATGGCAAGCGGACGACATGTCCAATGACCGATTCAGGCTAATCGACCTGATCGATGATATGTGTGCCGGCAAAGATGTCTTTTTTCGATTCGTGCGTGCCGTCAAAGACATCATGCCGAATAACGTCAAGACGCTGACCCTGGACGATACCGTCGGGAAAGCCCTTCAGTTTATGAAGCAGAGCGGCATCCAGCACGTATGCGTCGTAGACATTCCGATCGGAGAGGAGAAAAAGCCATATTTCGTGGGCGTCGTTTCGGAAAGAGATATATTCCGACAGATTTCCCCCGATACCGGAAAAGGCACCGCGGGAAAAACAAATCCGAAAGTACAACGGCAGCTCCTGGGGCAGGTAGTTACAAGAAAACCCAAAACCGTATCGCCGGAGACATCCATTCCGAATATGCTTTCAACCATGCTGGATAATCACGTTGATATGCTGCCGGTACTCGATGGTGAAGATCTTGTGAGCGTCGTCACTACTTCGGACATTATGAAGCTGATAGTCAGGTTCGATGTGATATGCTGGTTGTTTTCGAGATCGAAAAAAACAGGCCATGAAAGAAATAAAACTCGATTTGCCGGTCAGTTGTCTGGAGGCTCTGATGATGTGACATCGCTGTTCACAACAATCTTCCAAACTGTTAAAAACATTATGACCGAACAGGTGGTTTGCCTGGGGACCGGCGACAACCTGGCTGCGGCAATGGAGGCAATGAAGAATGGTAAATTCCGGCACGTACCGATAGTGGACACGGAAGGGGCAATGGTCGGGATACTGTCCGATCGGGACGTTCTGCGTTATCTTCCTTTCGTAGGCGGGCAGCGTCTGCCCGGGACAGGCGCGTTTCGCAGCAGTCTTTTCCATGTTAACATGAGGGAACCGAGCCTCAGCTTGCCCATCTCAAGTATGATGACGCGAAACATCACACACATCCGGCCCAACTGCAGCTTCTACGATGCGGTGAAAATGCTGCACGAGCTGAAGATAAGCTGCCTGCCTGTGGTTGACGAGCAGAAAAAGCTTCGGGGGATAGTCACTGTGTCTGACGTAATCCGGGCTTTGCTCAGTACCTATAAACTCGCTGAAAAATCCCAGAGTTAGTCTACCCTGCTCATAAAGCCAGTCTTTCCCGGCGAGGCCATTTATAGAGCGAAACTTCCCAACCGTGATTTGTGCCGGAAGTATATTATACCAATTGTATTTAATATGTGTGCTTGTAGTGATGGAATATGGTTCGGCAACAGCCATTTACACTTTGCAAAGACTCCGGAACAGAACAAAAACTGGATTCCCGCCTCCGCGGGAATGACAGTGAGGCGCAAGAACTAATTCCAATTGGTATTACATTGCCTTAGGGGGCAACTGCTGATTCGACGAGTGCCTGGGCTGTTTGGCCTTCGGCGCAAGAATTCGAATTGTTCTTCAGTAACGTCCGGAAGATGTCAAACGCCGTCACCAGGCCCTGCACGTTGCCTTGTTCGTCCGTCACGGGCAGGCATCGCCCGCGGAACTGGCTCATATATTCCATGATCGCTGCAAGCGACGTTTCCGGTTTTATGATGCGAACAGGCCTGCTCATGATCCATTTGATTCTGATTTTAAGCGTCGCATCGTCCAGGGGCCGGCGCCATTTCGCAAATATGGGCAGTAAATAGGGACTCATTGCTCTTTTTATATCGGATTTTGAGACAATGCCTTCGAGTGCTCCATTGCGCCCGATCATGATATACCCGGCATCTGTCTGCTGCATTTTTGCAAAGGCTTGTTGTAAGCTGTCGTCCGGACTTGCCCAGGTGACATTATTTTGCATAATATCGTTTGCGCGTATTTCAAAAAGATCGCCGGTGACGCCGGGTATCTCGTTTTTCGCCATTGCGGACTGGCCCGGAAGAATCGCCGGCGACTGAGCTATTTTTCTAATGGCTTCGGACACTTTGCCCGTTCCGGCATCATCGCTTTTCTCAGTTGCTGTTACTTCATCTTTAGTAACACCATAGGCAGCTTTTGCATTCTTGGCGGTTTTTTTCTGTTCATGTGATATCTCGGGTTCCCGGAGCAGTGTTTTTTTGCCTTTACTTTTCTTAACCGCGGGAGTCTGTTCTGAATCGCCTTTATCCGTCCCGGTTTTCCTGGCCTTAGCTTTCTCTGTAATTTTTCCGGCATCAGTTATCTCAACGGATGCCTTGTAGGGGCGGTTCGCGAACCGCCCGTACTCATTTGGTTTGGATTTTTTGCTTTTGCCTTTTTTTACCTTACGAGATTTTTTGGAATTGTTTTTCTCAGTTTCAGTTTGTATATTTTGGGGGTTCTCTTCGTTTTTTTCTTGAGTGGTTTCTTTGGTCATATTTGCTTCTTCGGGCGCAAAGTCAGACCCGTCAGGACACTCGACGTCGATGTGGAATTGCCGGACTGAACTGCCGGCAAAGATTTTCTTTGGGAAAATCACGCCGCAGTTGAAAGCCGGGTAGGAGCCCACCGTCATTTCGTATGGGATAAACAAGACTTCTTCATCGCCGGCCAATCCCACAGTTTCTTCTGATTTGCCCCATGGTTTTCCGACGAAGGCCGGTAATCTGTGCGAGAAGTGATTATGTCCTGTAGGGGCGGTTCGCGAACCGCCCCTGCTAAATACCCTGTCCCAGGAGCCGACCAGCAGGTTGCCGGCTTCTCCCATCGCGTCAACCATGCTCTCAGCAAGCTTGGCGGAGGCGTTTTGTCTGTTAGACAAAATCCTTTCTTCGGGCAACATGGCTATAATGCCGCCAAGGGTAAATAGTCCTTCACGGTCGAATATGAATTGAAAGGTTCCATCCAGGATACCCTCAGAATTTATAATGTTGACAGCTACCAGTTTCTTAAAACGTTTCTTTAGGCCCGGGATGGTTTCGCTTAAAATCTCTCGTTGTTCACATTCCATATCCACGCCGAACATACCGGATATGTCATCACAGAAGGTCTTGAACGCTTGGGTGGCTAATTCGGTGACACGTGATTCAACTTCTATTTGAGATGTTGCCATATGTAATCTCAGATTATTTCAGTTGGAGTTAGTGCATCCGCGGCGGATGTCCGTCTTATACCAATTGTAATTAAGATTTGCGCCTTTGTCATTTCGACCGGAGGGCCGCGAAGTGGCCCGAAGTGGAGAAATCTAATAAAAACAGATTTCTCGACTCCGCTTTGCTGCGCTCGAAATGACTCAGACAGGCGCATTTATTATGTACAATTAGTATTACGCCTTTTTTACATAACAGCAGCGTTAACAATACCTACATTCTTTTTTTCGATAGATTCGGCGAGTACTTTAGTTAAAAGCGGGAAATTAAACGGGGCCTATACCGAATCAATCAGTATAGGCCCCGCCCTTCGACTTCGCTCAGGGTGAAGAAAGCCTTCATGCCGAGCGGAGACGAGGCACACTACTCAGCAGCCTCTCTCGACCGGTACAGCCGGATGTCGTCAAAGAACATCTTGCCCGAACCGCCGGGCGTTGTCATGTTGCCCCTGGTTCCCATGCCAATAGCAATCCTGTCCACGTCGGTCAGGACTATGCCCTGATCGGCAAACGCCTGGAGCGGGATAACCCACTCGGTCCAGGTGTCTATTGTTGCCGCGGCAGGATCATCGTTGACCAGCACCGCAGGCGTGCCTGCGCTGTTGGAAACCGCTACATACAGCGGCTCGGCGGCGTTGCTTGTGATGCCGATATCCTGGTGCGCCCACTGGGGACCAACCGTGCCGGTAGTCGTGACGTTGGAGAATACGGCCTGGCATGCCAAAGCGGCATCATGGCTGGTCACTGCAAGGCCGATATAGACATTCGCGCCCATCGCGATGGTCTGCGGTGTTCCCAGCGTCTGCCATGTAGTGCCATTAGTGGAATGGGACGCGGTGAAGCTGCCGGATATGGAGCGATCTATCTTCACCCAGTGCGGAGCTGTAATCCCCGTTTGCTGTGCTGCTGAACCCACGTTGTTATCGCCGGTGGCGGGACGATACTCGAATACGACACCATTACCGGGTGTGACAAACGTCATGGCGTGCGCCGAGTCAGGATCAAGCGTCTCGCGAATCATCACGCCGGCCTTAGCCCATGCGTTTGTGTTCTGGACACTGTCGACTCTCGCGACAATAGAGCCGGCGCCGGTTAGCATCTTATAGGCAAAGTGAAACTCATCGGCCGTGCCTGTTATATCTGTGCCGGAAGCGGTCATCGTGTATGTACCGACCGGGCCTTCGACGAAGCTGCCGACGTATCCCGGGTAACCTCTGAACCACAGCGACAATTCCGCGACGCCATCCTTAGTCCAGTCACGCGGTTCCGTCAACGTAAGCTCTACTTCGGAATACTTCGAATAGCCCTGCTTGTTGTTGTCGTAGACAACCGGCATTGACTGGCGGCCGCCGTTGACGATACTTTCCTCGGTATAAGAAGAGGAGGTTTCGTCGCCTACAGCGGCACCTGTGCCGTTACCGGCGAAGTAATTCTCAGTACCCGGAGCGCCATAGCCAAGGCCATCATGCCAGGCGTACCAGATCTGATTGTCGCCGGCATCGTAGCTTTCGAAGTCGTCCACGAGGATATAGTCGGCTACTGTAAATCTCCAGATTCTGCCTTCGCTGATCGAGCCGTCGGTATTATATTCGTCGATTCGCCAGTAGTATGGCCCGCCGCCCCATTCGATACCTTCGGGGGGAGTATAACTCGTACCGCTCTGGCGGCCTCGATATATGTCTGTCGTATCGGTCTCATCGGCGTCGGCGACAGCGTCCATATCGGTGCCGAAGTACACATCGTGCTGCGAAGCGCTATCTCCCGGCGAGAAGCTAAGGGGCAGCGCCTCGTCAACGCCCGGCGTTGCTCCGTTGGCCGGATTCGGACTCCAGGCAACGAACAGGTCGCCACGCATAACCTGCTTAATTTCATCCTCCGTTAGCGCCCTGTTGTAAATACGAACATCATCGATAGTGCCGTTGAAATAGTTGACGCTATCCCGGATATCGGCCCCGATAGCCACTTGTATCGTACTATCGAGACTTCTTATTGTGCCAGTATTTGAGGCTTCCAGTCTTCCGTCGACGTAAATATAGCCATTCTGGCCCTGCCGTATTGCAACAACATGATACCAGTTATCGTCATTTACGGTTTTCGTCGTCGTGAACGTATATTGGGAGTCACTATCGCCATAAAGCATGAAATCCAGTTGACCGTTTCCATTGACCATAAACCGGTATTCGCCGTTGTAGCCGCCGTTCCTCTGCTGGATAATTACGCCTGCCGACGCCGTTGACGTCTTAATCCATGCGGCCGCTGATAAATCCGTCGGTCCATCCAGTGCAGGCCCAGTGCCTAATCTGATCGTGTCATCGACGCCATCAAATTCAAGCGCATCGCCTTCATTACCAGGCACCCACAGAGGGCCGTTTGCCAGTGTTCCGTCGTTATCGTGGCCGGACCAGTCAAGCACAATACCGCCCATGCCCTCGTCAAGCTTCCACCAGCCGACAAGATTGGGATCGGTAATGGATATTTCCGGCCGGGTAGTGAAGCTCCAGACATCGCCTGTATGTATAGTGGGGGCTTCAAGCTCATCGACACGCCAGTAGTAAGTCTTATCTAATTCAAGTGGATCTGTAGTATAGGTTGGAGCACTCTGCTGCATCCCACCGGTGGCATTCGCTACTGTATCGAAGTCGTCGCCGAAGTAGACTATATGCAATTTTGCACCGAAACCCGCCGTCCAGCTCAAAGTGGTTGCATCGGCTGCTAAAAAGTTGCTGCCATCATTGGGAACAGGGTTATACGCCTTCCTGGGCGGAACCGTAAAGCTCCAGACATCGCCCTTCCACGGACTATTCGGGTCGGCATCATTGACTTCATCGATTCGCCAGTAGTAGGTTGTACCCGAAACCAAGCCGTCAGGGTAAGGATATCCGGAAAAGCCGGCAGCAAAATACAGTGAATCCGCGCCCTGGTTGCCGCGGAATGTATCGCCGGTCCCGTCGTTCACATCGTCAAAATTATCGCCCATATATACATCATGTGAAACCGCAAAATCTCCCGCCTTCCAGCCGAGGCTAACCCACGTATCGGCAACAAGGGCGCCATCTTCCGGAGTGGGACCCAGGGCGTATGGATATCCTTTGCCGCCTTCCATAGCAGCCAGAATCTCGAGCTCGGTCAGCACGTGATCATAAACGCGTACTTCATCGAGCATGCCGTCGAAGAATTCAAGTGCCCATGTGGCTCCAAAACCAATAGCGAACAATCCGGTCGCCGGATTAGCGGGACCGTTGCCGCTGATTGCCTGTTCGAGATTGCCATTAAGATAAATCTGTGCTTCAGTTCCGTCCTCATTAAAAGTGGCAGCTAAGTGAACCCATTCTCCGGTTGGAACTCCCACCGAGCTTGTGTAATCCAGTATGCCCAGCGTTGTGAAAGCGAGCATGTCCCCACTACTAATAGCGAGCTTCCAACCGTTATTATTATCTCCCGCGGCAGTGCCCACAGGATTCCGGCCGGCACCAAAGATGACATCATAGGTACCGGTACTGACACGGTTAACCCATGCGGCAACGGTAAAACCACTGTTCAAAGTGGCAAAGTAATCACCAGCGCCTAATCCAATATTAACATAATCTTCAGTTCCGTCGAATTGAAGCGCTTTACCGCTCCTGCCCACCACCCACTGCGGGTCGCCTTCAAGGGTACCGTTGTGGCCATTGCCGCTCGAATCGTTGGCAATGGTCCCGGAGCCCTCATCAAGCCTCCAGTACCCCACAAGTTCGGCTGAGGCATTGCCTGCTGTGCCCAGCACAATAATAAAAGTTAATAAGCAAATTAATTTCCTGCACATGATAATCCTCCTGTCAAAAAGTTAAGATTAAAACGGTTGATAATGATTGCTGCCTTTATCACACTAAATGTCTGTCCGTCAGGTCCGTCATTGCCGTTTTCGGAGTTGCCGGACTGGCCAAGGACATTTTTAAGATTTGCTGCTACCTCCTTCCTTGTAGTACGGGCAGTTCGCGAACCGCCCCTACCATATAAATTGATAAGGTAAAATTCTTATCGCCGAAGCGTACGACTTCGGTAGTCTTTTACGTTCCTTTTTACGTCGGATAACCTCAGGAATTGAAGATATTCCACCTTTTGGCAAGCACAATTCCTTAGATACATGCCGATAAGAGTAGATGCCTCACCAATCTTAGCTTATACCAAATTACCCGGCTTGCCGTCAAGAAAAATCTCAGGCCGGGATTATGCGAATTGCCGGCACGGTAGAGTAAAAACGGTTCAAATTGTCTTGACTACATATTTTTGAGGGGGGGGTACAGGAAATACACTTCGAAATTACAGGCATATCCGTCAGGTCCGTCGATGCGGCGCCGGATGACGCACCTACATTGCCGTTTTCGGAGTTGCCGGACCGATTTCGGAGTTGCCGGACTGATCGAAGATTTCACCGGTAAATTAAAAGAATGACATGGCTTTGCATATGGTTTTTGGCCTGAATCCGGCTTTATTTCCATATAATGCCGTTGAGGCGAACATACATAAAAGCACAATCCGTAGGGGCGGTTCGCGACCCGCCCCTACCGGTGATAATTTCCGTTATACACATCATCTTCCCGGGAGGAAAACGCTGTATCCCGGCCGGCGAAGAAATTCCTAAGATTTTTCTTGACGGAAAGCCGGGTAATTTGGTAAATTAAAGCTTGGCGAAGTGGGTACTCTTATCGGAACTTATCTAAGGGATTCCTGCTTGCCAATGAGTGGAATGTCTTTAATTCCTGTAGGGGTGGTTCGCGAACCGCCCGTACTACTGACGGAGAACGGACAAGACGACCGAAGTCGTATGCTTCGGAGATATGAATTTTACCTTATCGATTTATATGGTAGGGGCGTTCGAGAACCGCCCGTACTACAAGGAAGGAGGTGGCAGCAAGTCTATATAGAATGTCCTGGGCAGACATTCGAAAATGTAGCGTAAGTTAAAATTCTTATCAGTCCGGCAACTCCGAAAACGGCTATGTAGGCCTAACGGATCGGTCGCTTATATTTTAACATCCTTATTTGAAGGAGGATTATTATGTGTAAGAAATTGTTACTTGTTGTTATCGTGTCCACCTTGCTATTGAGTTCGATGGCAATGGCGCAGGTCGACGTCACGGGCCCGCTGGACACCGTGGTTGGAGTCCCTGACGACGGCGACTGGCCGCCTAACGAACTACCACCTTTTATCTGTGACGACCAGGTGCTGACGAAGTATCTGCACTTCAAAGGTGGGACACAGCCCACGGGCATCCGGGTAACGCCCGTCGTCGGCGCGACCGTGGTTACCGGGCTGACCTTTACCACGGCCAACGACAGTGCCGGACGCGACCCCATCACGTACGAACTGTCCGGCTCCAACGATAGCATTGACGGGCCGTACACATTGATCGCCGAGGGCGATATAGTGGATTTCGCCGCCGGTACGGAGTGGCCGCGGCGTACGAAGGGCACGACGCCGATCGAGTTCAGCAATGACATCGCGTACGCGCACTATCAGGTGCTGTTCCCAACAGTTCGCGACCCAGCCAACGACGGCTACATGCAGATTGCCGAGGTGGAGCTGCTGATGCTCCTTTACAAGGCCTCTGCCCCATACCCGGCTGATGGTGCCATCTACGAGAATACCTGGGCGACTATGTCCTGGAAAGCCGGATATGCCGCAGTCTCGCACGATATATACATGAGCGATAATTTGGCCGACGTGGTAAATGGCGCCCCAGAGGCGTTCCGGGGTAACCAGGGCGCGGATTCACTGTATTTTCTTGTCGGTTTTACCGGATATCCTTATCCGGATGGGCTTGTTTCGGGAACAACTTATTACTGGCGAGTCGATGAGATCGATGAGGCGAATCCGGCCAGTCCCTGGGTAGGCGATATCTGGAGCTTTACGGTTCCCCCCAGGATTGCCTGGAAGCCCAATCCGCCTGATGGCGGTCAATATATAGGCCTGGATGCGGACCTTAGCTGGAACCCCGGTTGGGGTGCGAAATTACACACTGTGTACATCGGCGACAATTTTGACGATGTCAACAATGCCACCGGCGGTACGGCCCAGGTAAATGCAAGCTATGCGCTTGATCCCCTTGAGTTAAACAAGACCTACTACTGGCGTGTCGATCAGTTCGATGGCGCCGTTACGCATACAGGCGATGTCTGGAGCTTCACGACCACCGGTGGCGGGGGCGGCATCAAGGGCGAGTACTTCAACAACGTAACTTTAGCCGGAACGCCGGCGCTGACGCGGATCGACCCGGAGGTCAACTTCGATTTGGGTGCCGAGGGCCCCGGTGCGCCGATCAACGCCGATGTGTGGTCGGCCCGCTGGACGGCTGACCTCGTGGTCCTCATCGACGATACATATACCTTCAGTGTCAACAGCCAGGACGGTACCCGGCTGTGGATCGACGGTGAGCTGGTCCTTGACATGTGGGTGGCCTGGGTCACTACCAAGTACGCCACTATGCCGATATACCTCGAAAGTGGCATCCATTCGCTGCGGTTAGAGTTCTTTGACGGCGGCGAACCCGGCGGCGTCGACGCCGTGCAGCAGTTGTACTGGTCGACGCCGACGATGGACGAGCAGATTATTCCCGCCGGTCCGCTGCAGCCACCACTCAGGGCCAAAAGCTCTAACCCGCCTAATAATGCCGTGGATGTAAAGCACACACAGATTCTTACGTGGATTCAGGGTGATAACGCCAATTCACACCATGTCTATTTCGGCGCTGATGAAGAGGCTGTGAAAAATGCCGATACAAGTTCGGCTGAGTACAAAGGCGCGAAAAATCTTGGCGATGAAAGCTACGATCCCGGATTACTTGAGTGGAATACGGATTACTACTGGCGTATTGATGAGGTCAATGACCTCGATTCCGCCAGTCCATGGACAGGGGCAGTCTGGAGCTTCAAAACTGCTAACTTCCTCGTTATCGACGACTTCGAGGACTACGATATTGGCAACAAAGAGATATGGTGGTTCTGGAAAGATGGGCTTGGTTATGGAGAGCATGACGGTGAACCGGCTTATGCCGGCAACGGGACCGGCTCGGCTGTAGGCGACGAAAACACTGCTTCTTATATGGAGGAGACCATCGTCCACGGAGGCAGCAAGTCAATGCCTGTTGTTTACAACAACGCCGTTGCAGCGATTTCAGAGGTTGAGCTGACGTTGGGCGGCATGGACTTGACAAAGAATGGCGGTGCCACACTGAGGATTTACTTCCAGGGTATTGCTGAGAATGCTGCCGATCCGCTGTATGTTACACTCAATGGGATTGCGGTGGAGCACGAAGATCCTGCCGCAGCACAGATAGGCGACTGGACCGAATGGAACATCCCCCTGCAGGCGTTTGCAGACAAGGGCGTTGATGTTACTAATGTAAATTCAATTGCCATTGGTATCGGTAACAAAACCACTCTGCAACCCGGCGGAACAGGGACGATGTACTTCGACGATGTTGGTGTGCATCCACCCGCCGCTGAGTAGGCTGAGATTCGGCCGCCAATTAAAATTGCGCGGTTGATGTGGTAGATTGACTGGAGTTCGGGGCTTATGCTGACTGGTTCGGTATAAGCCCCGCTCTGAGTTAAGGGTAATAAGCGTTTTAGTATGTGGCCAAAGCACAGGTATCTGAACCTTTTTAGAAGGAGGAATATTATGTATAGAAAATTGATTTATTTTGCTTCCTTTGTTTTAGTGCTGGGCCTGGCAGGTTCGGCCAGTGGGGTTGAAGGCTTGCTCGGCGAGTATTATGAATGGGACACGGCAAATCCATGGCAAGTTTTGCTGATGAAGCGCCTGGATCCTACGGTCAACTTTAACTGGGGCGATCCTGGTTCGCCGGATCCGTCCGTACCTGTGAATGGTTTCATGATAAGGTGGACGGGTGAGATTGAAGTGCCGGCGTCGGCGACCTATACTTTCCATACCCAGACAGACGATGGTGTTCGTTTGTGGGTAAATAACGAGCAGCTTATTGACAACTGGACCGACCATGGCAGTACTCATGACAGTAATGATATTGCACTGACAGCAGGGCAGAGATACGAGATTACACTGGAGTACTATGAGAATGGAGGAGGTGCCATTTGTCAACTGTCCTGGTCGAGTCCGACTATTTCACGGAAGACGATCCCAAGTCAGTATCTGTGGGTAGGGGGGGACAGGCCGGATCCCCGTCATCCGAATCCTGCTGATGGCGCAATAATTCGAGATACGTGGGTGAGCCTTAGCTGGTCGCCGGGAGATTATGCGGCCTCACATTCTATCTATATCGGTGAGAATCTCGATGAAGTCCGAGCCGGCACGGGCGATACGTTCAGGGCAAATCAAGCCGATACATCTTACGCTATTGGATTCACCGGATTTCCTTATCCGGATGGTGTTGTCAAGGGTGCGACATACTACTGGAGAATCGAGGAAGTTGAAGCCGATGGGACCACGACATACAGCGGCCCTGTCTGGAGCTTTTCGATTTCCCCCAGGACCGCATACAATCCGAGTCCGGCCGATGGCGAGGACTCTGTAGATCCGAATGTAATTCTTAGATGGGAGTCCGGTTTCGGTGCGAAATTGCACACTGTCTTTTTCGGCGATGATTATGACACCGTGAATAATGCCGCCACCGGTATCTTTCAGGGAGTTACAACCTATACTCCGGGCACACTTGATTCAGGTAAAACATACTATTGGCGCGTCGATGAGTTCCACGGGTTCGAGACATTAAAAGGCGAGGTCTGGAGCTTTTCGACTCCAGGCGCCGTGAATAACGCGAACCCATACAATGGCGCTGAGAATGTAAAACAGACACCAATTCTCAGGTGGGTTGCGGGTGATAACGCCGGCTCACACCAGGTCTATTTCGGCACGGATAAAGATGCCGTGCGCAACGCAACAACTGCCTCGCCGGAGTATAAAGGCTCTAAAAACCTTGATGATGAGAAATATGATCCCGGATTACTTGAGCAGGACACGGCTTACCACTGGCGTATCGATGAGGTCAATAACCTCAATCCGAACAGTCCGTGGAAAGGCAATGTCTGGACATTCACGACGGCTGATTTCCTCGTCGTGGACGACATCGAGTCCTACAATGACATCGATCCGCCTAATCCGGGCAGCAACACGATATTTGCATATTGGCTTGATGGTTATGGAACCGCGACAAACGGCGCTCTCGTCGGCAATGACCTTCCTCCTTATACCGAGCGGACCGTTGTCCACGGCGGCAGGCAGTCGATGCCGTATGTCTATGACATTACCGGCAAATACGCTGAGGCGACCCTGACTCTGGATTCTCTGCGTGACTGGACCGCATCGGGCGTCAAGACGCTGACCATTTGGTTCCACGGTAATCTGTTTAACGATGCCGCTTCGATATATGTTGCTGTAGCCAATATGACAGGTGCACCTGCGGTAGTGCCCCATGACGATGCCGGCGCAACCCAGATACACGCCTGGACGCAGTGGGATATCCCCCTGCAGGCTTTTGCAGACAAGGGCATTGACCTTACGAATGTCAATACGATTGCTATCGGCATTGGTGATAAGACCAATCCGCCGGGTGGTACAGGTAAAATGTACTTCGACGATATTGGTCTGCATCCTCTACCGCCGGAGCCGGAACCAGCGCCTTAAGCTGTGATTTAACCGGCTGTTAAATTTGATTTATGGCCAAAGCTGACATGCTTCAGTGAGGGGCTTATACTGATAGATACGGTATAGGCCCCTTTTATGTGATTCGGCCTGGAATGCGTTTCAGAACAATCCTGCGGAAAGTCCCGGACTGGCCATACCTATTTCCCGCCGGTCTGTCTTACAGAGGCCATTTCGTGCTGTACTTCCTCGTAAACCGGGACAAATATATAGTTGCCCGATGTATCCTTCATAAGCTCGCCTGATGCGTCTTTCCGGACCTGGTATCTTATACGCCTTCTCACATGAGGATCAGGGTTGTTTTCCTGAGGTTTTTGTTCGGACAAAATCTTACGGTTTTCAGAGGCCGCGCCGGCCCCGTCCACTGCCCAGTATTTCTGAAAAGGAGCTACCACCATTATTCGTTTTTGGTTCCGCGGCAGCTTATTTGCATCCAGATACCGGTATCCTCTTGCCTGCATACACAAGCAGGTAAGTTCGGCCGGTTTATGCTCTTCCCGGATTCCTGCTCCGATAGATGAAAGCAATGCATTGTTGGATGTGTAACCGGTCTTGTTGGCTTTCTGGATGCACTGCAGAAGGTCGCGTTCACACTGTTCGATATTCTTGCCGGCTTGATAGAAACAAGGCCTGGCACATCCCGTAAGGAACATAACCAAAACAGAAATGACGATTGAAAGTATTAGCCGTTTCATTTCTCGTCTGCCTATCTCAGAATTGCCAATGTTTTGCCGCACGCTCTATGCTTTAGGATGTATCGGTTATCAATAAAGGGAATATAAGGTAATTAGTCTCTTGAGGCTAAAAGTACGTATTTATACGTAGATGCTTATCATTCTACCCATTGTGATTATGGGACTGCTGTTTAAGGAACGGGCTCCGGCCATAAATTAGTTGCGGCGAAAATTTATCATTAAAAATCGATTTTTCTTAGATCCTGCATTAATCAGCCGGCGTCCGGCCGATTATTCAGATGCAGGTCTTATCTTCAGAGAAATTCGTTCGAGAGTTTTTCCAAAAATGACCATAATAATGCGCTGATAATGCCCTTTATAGCGTTGTTTTGAGCACATTGGTCTTGAGTTGGCCGGCTTGCTGAAAAAATTACGAAAAAAGTGTTACGCCTGATATCAATGCTGGCACTTAATTATAATTTGAATAGTCCGATAAATAACACTGAAATGATTAAAAACAGAATCAGGATTAGTAAACGTCGAAAATACGAAAGAAACTCACATCCCTCTCCTTGAAGCTGAGTTTGCCGGCCTCGCTTAGTGTGTGGCCGGCAAACTTAGCATGAAGAAGTAGTTTTTCGTTCAACTCAGGGCCGTGTTCGCCCACATAAAAAAAATACGCTCCAAAGTTCTCCTGAAAAAACAAACAAGCCTAAAATGTCGATATAAAAAACGTTACACCTGAAGTGCAAAGTGGCACTGTAATATAGGCCATTTAACAAAAAAAAAGAGTACTTCTCAATGTTTTTTTGTGGTTCCACAGGTAACAAAAAAGTGACGTATGTGGGGCTGAAATATAAAAAAATTGTCTTTTTGTATTTTGGAGGATTCAATTATGAAACGGCTTAGATCAAAATCAGTATTGGTTTGCGGATTGGTATTACTGCTCGGCGCCGTAAACATCGCTTCTGGTGTCGGTGTTAAGCCGATGTTGCTCCATCCGGCAAATGACAATTGCGCCAACGCAAAGGCGGTCGGTAATGTAACAAACCTGCTATTCGACACAACGAATGCAACATTCGATGGCCCCGGGCACTATATCAGGAGTCCGAATATATGGTACTGCTATACTGCCACTTGCAACGGTTGCGCCACTGTCAGTCTGCGCGGCAGCAACTTCGACACCAAAATCGCCGCCTATGAAGGTTGCGATTGCTATCCGAGCTCGGACGACCTGATTAAAACCAACGACGACTTTCATGGTCAACAATCGCAAATCACTTTCCCCGTCAAGGCCGGCAGCCAGTACCTGATCGAGGTTGGGGGATTTAATCCCTCAGTAAAGGGCCAGGGCATGATCAGTATCAGTTGTGACGCACAGTCCAGTCAGCCGGCGAACGACGACTGCAGTAACGCCAGGCAGGTCGGAAACGTAACAGAGCAGCCGTTCGACACAACATGTGCGACGTTCGACGGCCCGGGCCACTTCTTTACCAGCCCGAACCTCTGGTATCGCTATACGGCGGGCGGCACGGGTGACGTCACTGTCAGCCTCCTTGGCAGCGAATATGACACGGCGCTCGTCGTTTATGACGGCGGCGATTGTTACCCGGAATGGAGTGATATAATCGAGCGCAATGACGACTTCGGCGGTTTTCTTCAGTCTCAAATCACTTTCCATGCGACCGCCGGCAGAAGTTACCTGTTCGAGGTTATGGGCTACAATTCCGATGAAGTCGGCGAGGGAGTGCTAACTATCAGCTCCACGGGCCAGCCCCCGTCGACCAACAACGATAATTGTCAGAATGCAAAACCGATCGGTGACGTAACAAATATGGCGTTCAATACAACCAGTGCGACACAGGACGGCCCGCGCCGCTGCATGAACAGTCGAAATATCTGGTTCTGCTATACCGCTTCCTGCACGGGTGAGGCAACCGTAAGTCTGGCAGGCAGCAGCTACGATACGATGCTCGCAGTCTATGATGGGTGCGAATGTTATCCGACATTGAATGACATGATCGAATGCAACGATGACTCCGGCAACTCTCGTCAGTCGGAAATCGTTTTTGATGCAGTCGCCGGTAACCAATACCTGATCGAGGTTGGGGGCTACGCCCTCGAAGCCGGTCAGGGCCGGCTGAGTGTCAGTTGTGAGGGAGTACAGCCCCCTCCGTCGTCCAAGGATAACTGCGAAAATGCAAAGCCGGTCGGCGATGTAAAAGACCTGGCGTTCGATACGACTGATGCGACGTTCGACGGGCAGGGTCTTTGCATGAGAAGTCGAAATATCTGGTTCTGCTATACCGCCACGTGCACAGGTGAGGCAACCGTAAGTTTGGCAGGCAGCAGCTATGACACGATGCTCGCCGTTTATGATGGGTGCGAATGCTATCCAACATTGAATGACATGATCGAGTGCAACGATGACGCAGGCAATTCTCGTCAGTCGGAAATCGTTTTTGATGCAGTCGCCGGCAACCAGTATCTGATTGAGGTTGGGGGCTACGCCCTCGAAGCCGGTCAGGGCCGGCTGAGCGTCAGTTGTGAGGGAGTACAGCCCCCTCCGTCGTCCAAAGACGACTGCGAAAATGCAAAGCCGGTCGGCGATGTAAAAGATCTGGCGTTCGATACGACTAATGCGACGTTCGACGGGCAGGGCCTCTGCATGAGAAGTCCGAATATCTGGTACTGCTATACCGCCACGTGCACGGGTGATGTTACCGTCAGCCTGGCCGGCAGCAGCTACGATACGATGCTCGCCGTCTATGACGGATGCGGATGTTACCCCACATTTGCGGCGAACATAATCGAATGCAACGATGATGCCGGCAACAGTTATCAGTCAGAAATCACCTTTGCCGCGATCGCCGGCAACCAGTATCTGATCGAGATTGGCGGCTACGCCAATGAGAAAGGTGCAGGTTTGTTGACTATTAGCTGCCAGGGGGTCGTGGTTCAGAACAAACCCGACCTTGGCGACGCTCCGGACAGTACGAACAACGCCCACGTGACCATGATGGCATACCCCTCGCAGGGAATGTTGCCGGTCGTTGTCCAGGCCCATTACCCCACTGTTTACAACGATGGCACAGGTACCGGGCCTTACGGGCCGGTCCATTTGAACGCTCAAGTAGTGGCATTTTTGGGCAAAATGATCACTCGTGAAACTGAAGCCGATACAGGCACCGACGAGGATGGCGTAAACAACATCAGGCCCTCCGCCGATACGCCGGACCGGGATCAGGGCGATGACGGCGTTGTCTTCCCGCTCAATATGCCGAGTTGTCGCTGGACTACGATTGATTACGTTGTCAACGTTATCGATCCGAACACCGATCTCTGGGTCAATGTCTGGCTCGACTGGAACCGGGATGGTGACTGGGACGATACTCTCGATTGTCCCGAAGGTCCTGCGCCGGAGTGGGCGGTACAGAACCATTTCCTCTTCAATCTGCCGGTAGGAATCAACCAGATTACCACACCGGCGATTCTGCCCTGGCATCCTCAGAACGGCAGGGAAGATGTATGGATGAGAATCACGCTGTCGGGCCAGCCCTGGAGAGGCGGCAGTAATCCCGGAGTGAAAGGTAATGCCGGCTCCGGACCACGGGCAAAATACGAGATTGGCGAAACGGAAGATTACCATTTCACCCCGAATACCACCTGCTCGATATGCGAAGATTATAACGGCGATGGAGTAATCAATATGAACGACCTGGCCGCTTTCGTATCCGATTGGCTTGAGAATTGTCCGTAATATCTCATTAACCCTTTTGAAATATCAAATTCGGGCTGTGGGCACTTGTCGCTCACAGCCCTTTTTGTACCAATTGGAATTAGTTCTTGCGCCCCACTGTCATTCCCGCGAAGAGCCTGCCCTGAGCGAAGCCGAATGGGCGGGAATCCATTTTTCCCCATTCCTGAGTCGTAGCAAAGAGGAAATTTCTGTTGCTTGGCAAAATCCCATCGCTACAAGCGCACATATCAAATACAATTGGTATAAGTTGATGAATAAGCTGCGCGTAGATTTAAGGGCTGCTCTGTTAGGAGATTAACATTATGTCAGTGCCATTCGTCTCTGACCTTCAATCCGCATAATATTGTAACTATCAGCCGGGTGGCAGCCTCAAGCGGCAGCTTGGGGATGGCTCCGCCTTTGATGTACGCCGCTCATCACAGCAGAGGGTCGAGCCAGCCGGATTTAAGATATAAGAGTTACCTGCAAATAAGTTGTAATAAAAGATGTGACCCCTCCACCCCCCCTATGAAGCCAGATGTGTCAAGGCTCTTAATTAAATTTATCAGATTAAATTTTGTGACGCCCCTGTGGCGATCACGTGGAGGCGATTATAATACATTCGACTCCGAGTATCTGGCTTTCATAGTTTCTTAATCCCCCAAATAGGTAAACGTCCCTAATTATTCGTGATGGTTCAATCTCTTCGGCCGTACTTCACTTTTTCTTGTTGCAAGATTGGCAAGGTTGCACCAGCCGAAGTAAGCGACTGTTGGGAGACTTCCTCGTCTCCCTCGTGTCCCATGCGGGCACCGGTAAAATCGACACCAGAGACCCACGTTGAATTGAGTTTCGCATTGTCTAATCGAGCTCCGACCATGCTTGCGCCATGAAGGTTGGCATCGTTGAGGTTTGTCCTAAAAAAGAGATTCGATCCAAAGAACGTGTCTGGTTCGGAACTCGCTATGCCAAAGTCTGCGTTTCTGGCTTCGACCCAATACATGCTGGCGTCTTCAAATGTTGTTGCTCGGACTCTTGACTCGTTCCAGCGCGACTGTTTCAGAATGGCGTTCTTGAACGAGCAATGCAGAATTGTTCCGCGACTGAAGTCAGCGTACGTCAGCTGCACGCGATCAAATCGAACCTTTTCAATCACAGCGCCCTTCATGTCGGCACTGTAGAAGATCTCGGTTCCCTCAAATATCGAGAAGTCCTCATTGAAAATGTGAGTGTCGCGTAGATTGAGTGCCCAGTTTGGATCGAATTTCGGCAGCAACTGTCGTAGTTTGGCGGCACTTTTCCGGTGCTTGACCAGGATATCCCGCAGCGCAAGAAGTGCACCTTCAACGACCACTCCATCGGAATCCGAAAGCAGGGGAATGAGGGCGAGGCCAACAGCCGTTGGATCAAACTCAGCAAGCATCACGATCTGATTGATGCTTGATTTTCTGGGTACATTCCATTTTGCGAACTTCCCGCTCTCATCAACATGGGGGTACGTCCCTGGCGGTTCCCGGTCTTCGCGAGGGGGTTGGGAAAGAACATCTCGAAGCTTCGACAACTCCTGCTGAAAGGTCAAAGAGTCTTCTGGGGGAAAGAAGAAGTCATGGACAGGCTCAATGAAGAACACGCCCGCGGCGGCAACAATCACTGCGGCGAGGATACCCATTCTCCATTTCTTGGGATCCGACCACTTTCCTCGATCATCTGACATTGCTCTTATCCTTTAGCCGGCTAACAATGTTTATATGGTTTCCGTATAAGACTCCAGAACTCTCCGAATGTCAGCATAACACCCCGTTGCCCGAAGTCTATAAGTAATCCCTTGGAAACGACTTAGGCCAGTTCTCCTTCTTGTTAGGGGTCTTATATGGTTTCCGAATCACATCCCAAGCCTCTCGTCATAAAGCAAGAAATCACAAACTACGACGTTGCCGGACTGATATGTTCAATTATAGATGCCGTCTGCCTGTCGAGCAAGGAAGAAAGGGGAAAAAAGAAAATGATTATTGATTCCGTCCAGGAAAGGCCGGATCATAGATATTGATTAATGTCCCCGCTTTCGCAGGGATGACAATATTATTTCTCTGTGTTCTCGGTGCCCTCTGTGGCCAATTCGCCTTTCCTTCCGTGCATCGAACTCTTTGAAAATCCAATATCGAACAGGCAATGTCCAATTATGAAGTTAAAAAAGCATAAAACAATCAAAAAACAGAATACAGGACACAGAATTCGAAAATTTACTCAAATAATCCGCGTATATCCGCGTTAATCGGCGGTTAATTTCTATTGTTTGATATTGTTGGATTTGCGATTTGAAAATCGACAATCGGAATTGGGACACCACGTGGGGTATCCCACTGTGGTCGGCGATCGGCAATTTATTGTAGTGCGTTTCTCGGCAGGAAGAATATGCCGGGGCCCATACCCATACCATCCGGGTATGGGGTAGTGCCGTCGGCGGTTATGGAAACCTTCATCGGCACGGTGTCCGAGGGCGAATAGGTTTCGACGTGCCCGTCGGTGTATCCCGCCCGCAGCTTGATTTCCGGGGCATCTTCAATATCACCCTCGCGGAACCAGTAGGCCGAGAGAAGCCATGTTTCCGGATTAATTTCCGCTCCGTTAAACTGTTCGCAGCTACCGTGAGACCAGGGGCTTCTCCAGTGGTCGTAGCCGAAATAATCGGTTACGATCAGCTTGCTGAATTTTTTTCCGCCGCTCGCCGGACCCTGCGGCCCTCTGAAGACGACCCTGCGCCCGCCGACATATCCTGTGTAGTTCCAGTAGAAACAATATGTCCCGCCGACCGGATCGGTTGAGAAGGCGTCGTCTTCGGGATAGTCCCACGCGTCACCGGCGTCCCATGCCTGCTGAAGATACTTGTATCTCTGCGGTGCGTTGGGGCAGTACATTGTGCGGGCATCGGGTATGTAGCTTCCGAGGTATTCACTCATGGCCCGGTGAATACCGGGGCTGCGGTGCGAGTTGCCGGTAAGCTTGGTGGGATCCGACCAGTTCCATGTGTTGCCAAATCCGACGGTGGCAACCGATTCGGGGAATCTTTCGTTGTTGTCCGATGCAAAGATGGTTGTGGCTGATACGATTTCCTTTTGGTTTTGTGCCGCTACGACAGCGCGTGCCTGTAGCCGCACTTTACGAAGTGACGGAAGCAAAATAGCCATTAGGAGGGAGATTATAGAGATTACTACAAGAAGTTCGATTAACGTGAACCCTCTGTTTCCATCATCCACCTTCATTTGTCTGCTTCGGACGCGAATTTTCGTATCCTCCTATCGTGTCCAGACCAAATATATGCGCTCTAATGGCGCACAAATACTAACTTACTGATTATACACGACCTATAATCTTGTGTCAACCACTTATTTTGCCACCCACGAAAAAAAATATGCAAAGACCAACAGGTCTTAAGTGATTTTACTCACTGAGTTTATGTGAACTATCGCCGCCTTGCCGGCATGATCTCCTGTTATTTTCATCAGGAATACTTTATTTGGTCCCGTTTCTACTGGCCACTCCGGCTCGCAAACGGCGTTCCACCGTAAGCACCCATATTCACTCTGCTGCCGTGAGGTTTCTGTTCACGTCCTAACGGATCCGTACCGGGTTCGCCGGTATCGATACATGGGCTATCTTGCGAATCGGTTGGCCATGAACC
>Ga0307378_10000292_pt1 | contig 93610 bp, 69 predicted proteins | sample UN1MG_FD_202238 | JGI IMG/M metagenome (GOLD analysis project Ga0307378, IMG submission 202238) | Soil microbial communities from Risofladan, Vaasa, Finland - UN-1 | ecosystem: Environmental > Terrestrial > Soil > Coastal area > Acid sulfate soil | place: Finland: Risofladan, Vaasa | collected...
CTTCGACGATCTCAAGCCTGCGTCACAAATTTCGCGATGTGACTCAGAAAATCAGGCAATTGCTGCGGGTAGAAATTTCCTGTGTTGAAATACAGGCTTCCTTCTCAGGAATCACACTTGACACTTAGCCTTCCGCGGCAAGCCATGACTTCATCCATTCTTTGACCGCCCCTTACGCACCATTCTTTCGCAGGTACCCGAGATCTCGTCCGACCTGGTAGTAAGATACATCCAGCACACTGACCCCAGCCTTCGAGCAAATCGCTCCTATGCATCCGTATGTCGTTTCCGAGGTGCTTGCGCAACTGATCTTTCAAGGCAACCGGCAACATGATCAATCGATTTCCGTGCCGGCACAGGGGATCATTTCCAGTGGGAGGTGACGAACTTCTCGGTCTCGGGCAGGCCACCCTGGAGGATCAGGTAGCCGTTGTGGGGCTCGCGATCGGTGATCTCGTGGTTGAAGGGACGGCGCATCATCTCGACGATTTCCTGGTGGTCGTCGGTGTGACCCAGCACCCAGCACAGCTTCATCAGGGCGGTCTCGGGCAACATGTTGTCGAGCGGTACCACCCCCAGGTCGAGCAGGTCGCGGCCGGTGTCGTAGACGTACATCTGGGCGTAGCCCCAGATGGTCTGCACCGTCATGACCACGTGCACGCCTTGGGCCACCGCGCGCTTGATGGCCGGGTAGAGCGGCTTGTTGACGTGTCCCAGACCGGTGCCGGCCACCACTATGCCCCGGTAGCCATGCTCAACCAGCGCGTCGACCAGGTCGGGCTTCATGCCGGGGTAGTAGTAAAGGATGGTGACCCGGTCGTCGTAGACTGCGTCGATCTTCACCTGGCGGCCGAGGTCGCGAGGCAGGTAGTCGTCGCTGAGGTAGGTGAATTTCTTGCGGTGGACCATCCCCAGCGGTATCCCACCGATGGTGCGGAAGGCGCTGCGGTAAGACGAATGCATCTTGCGGCAGCGAGTGCCCCGGTGCAGCAGACCATAGCGGTCGGAGGTGGGACCGAACATACAGATCTGCACCTCGGCGATGTCCCCGTAGGCCGCGGCGCGTACCGCGTGGATCAGGTTCAGCGCGGCGTCGCTGCTGGGCCGGTCGGAGCTTCGCTGGCTGCCGACGCACACTATGGGAACCGGGCTGTTCTGCACCATGAAGCTTAGCACCGCGGCGGTGTGGCCCATGGTGTCGGTTCCGTGGCCGATGACGATCCCTTCGGCCCCGTTCGCAATCTCGGTGCCGATGGTCTCGGCCAGCTTGATGTACTGCTCGCGCGCCATGTTTTCGGAGAACACCCCGAAGAGCTTGTCGGTCTTCAGGTTGCAGATGTCAGCCAGTTCGGGAACCGCTCCGTATAGCTCGCCCGGGGTGAAGGCGGGGATCACCGCCCCGGTGCGGTAGTCGAGACGCGAGGCGATTGTGCCTCCTGTGCCCAGCAGGGTGACCGAGGGAAGGTTATCTCGCCGGGGAAACTCCTTTTCGGGAATCTTGTAGACGGCTTCATTGTAGCCCAGTTCCTCGATTTCCCGCACCCGGTCAACGTGGATGCCCACATTGTAGCCATTTTTCATCTTGATGACGATGTGCAGGTCGTCGAAGCTCCCGCTGCGCGGGAGGATCACACCCTCGAACACGCTGCCGCGGTCGTTGACTACCCGCACGTCGCTCCACACCCTCAGTCCCCACCCCAGCAGCCGCTCGCGGGCCAACCCCTTGTAACCCTTCATGTCGTCTTTGGATGCATTCATCGAACCTTCTTTCCCGCAGTTGCCGGCTGGTCGCTCACCCGGCGAGCGCGTCACGCACCGCCGCCGCCACATCGGCGGCCGGCACCCGGCCGCGCAGGCCGGGCATGATCTGGCCCATCTGGTACCGAAAGCGTCCCGGGCCGGTCGTGGTGTGGTCAGGTGCGCGGTGCGCCATCTCTTCGACCAGCCGCGACTGCCACTGCCCGGCGGAGCGATCCAGTCCCTCCTCGGCGATGATCCGGTCGATGTCCTTGTCGGGCGCAGCGGCCAAGCGCTCGACCAGCCGGGGCCAAATGTCCCACAGCGCCGGCCTGGCGGCCGCCAGGCGGAAGAAGCGGCTCCAGTCCTCGGGAGAAATGGATTCCACAGCAACCCCTTTGCGCTTGAGGGCCTTGAGGCGCTCGCCGAAGAAGAAGCAGGCGCGCCGCAGGTCGGCGCCGTCTGCCGATAACCGGTCGACCAGCGCTGCGCCGTTCCGGCGGATCAAGTAGTGAATGGTCGCGCGCGGCACGCCGGCCTGGGCGTAACGTTTTTCCCGCTCCCACGGAAGGTCGGGCAGCGTCTTGCGTAGGCGCTCGACCCGCTCGGGCATCATGCGGTTGGGCGGGCTGTCGGTGTCCGGGTACATACGATCGGGGCCCGGGAGGATCCGCTCAAAGTCGGTACTTCCGTCGAGGAAGGGCTGGCGGGTCTCGTTGGGCACGCCGTCGAGGGCATCGACGTAGCGCAGGCGGATCTCCTCGGCTGCGGTCAGGGTGTCTTCTAGTGGACCCCAGACCACAACCACCGCATCCTGTTGCTCGCAGCCGGTTGCTTTCTTCAGCCGGCGCAACTCACGGGGCGATTCAATGTAGTCGGGCCACTTCTCGCTATGCAGCAGTATGGGCTGTTGGTCGAGTCCGGCAATCACCCGCACGCGGCCGGCCAGCTCGTGGGCAAAGATGTGCTCGCGCTGTGTCGGCCAGCCCAAGGTGCCAGCCAGACCGCATAGCTTCACCGCCCGCACACAGAACGACCCCTCGCCCAGCTCGAAGCCAGGACGCTTTTGCTCCTCATTAACGAAGCGATCCCAACCGCTGCGCCGCAGAAAGGACAGCTTTGAGGTCTCAAAGAGCGAGGTAACGTCCTGGTGCTCGGTGTGCACGTCCTCGGGCTGCTTCAGGCCCCGGCGGCCAAGTTCGTCGCGCAGCCGAAGCAGGTTGATCTGCCGTACTGCCTCGCCGTGCACCAGCCCGGGGGCCCACCATGCCTGCGGTACGCCCTTGATCTCCACCCTGCGGCCGCCCCGGACCGAGACGTTGACGTCTTGGCGACTGGCGCCGATTCCGGTGCGCACGTGGCCGGTCGAGCGACAGACCATCCCGATGAGCAGGATGGCTTCTTCCACCTCGTCGGGAGTGCGCAGGTCCGCACCGGTGACCGTCTCGATCAGCGGTATGCCCAGTCGATCGGTGCGCCACACCACCAGGTGGCCGCGGTCGGACACCTCGCGGCAGCTGTCTTCCTCCACGCTCACCTGGGTGATAGACAGCTCGCGGCCCCGGAAGGGAAGCTTGCCGTTGACACCCACGATGGCGGTGCGCTGGAAGCCGGTGGGGATCGAGCCATCGAGGTACTGCTTGCGGGCGATATGCACCTCGTCGACTATGTCGCAGCCCAGCATGAGGCACTGCTCGATGGTCACGTCCAGCGCCTGCTGGTTGACTAAAAAAGGAGGGGTGTCGTCCATCTCGTAGGTGCAAACGTTGTTCTTGTGAAGCAGGTAGATGATGTTCTTCTTGGTCTTGAACTCCATCAAGGCGGTGCCGTCGTACTCGCCCAGCTCGGACAACGTCGGGCGCATGTGCCGCAGCATCACTCCGTCGTGGGTCTTGGTGTACAACCCGGCCGGGCAGTGGCAGAACATCTTCTTGGCGGTCAGCAACTGCTGGTGAACCTCGAGGCCGACGATCAGGCCAACCTCGTCGTAGTCGATCGAGTTCTCCAAGACATCCTCCTCACCTGACAAGAAAAGGTGGTCGCACGAGAATCTCATGGTGCGATAAAGGTCGTCAACATTAAGCCGACAAAGGTACCCCTGTTTCGGGGAACCTCGAACGGTTGAAATAACTTCGGGAATCTGTTGACTATTGGTTCCGCCGGGGTTCATTCCGTAAATTTCCTGTAAATTATTCCGTTGCCAAAGCACTCTCAACCCGAGTACGATCCGTGCTCCGCGGAAGCTGTGCTCCGCGGGGGAGACGACAGATGAAAAACGTTCAACTTATCATGGCCATCCATAATCACCAGCCCGTGGGCAACTTCGACTCTGTCTTCGAGCAGGCCGTCGATCGCAGCTACGCTCCGTTTCTTGACGTTCTGGCCCGGCATCCGGGCGTGCGCCTGGCGCTGCACTACAGCGGTCCACTGCTTGAATGGCTCGAAAATAACCGGGCAGCGATCATCGACCGCATCGGCGAGCTGCACTCGCGCGGCCAGATCGAGCTACTGGGTGGCGGGTTCTACGAGCCGATGCTCTCGGCCTTGACCCGCGACGACGCCCTCGGCCAGATCGAGATGATGAACGAGTACCTCCAAAAACGCTTCGGTGCCAAGGCAAAGGGAATCTGGCTCACCGAGCGGGTCTGGGAACCCGAGCTGGCAAGCCTTCTGGCCGATGCCGGCGTTGGCTACACGCTGGTGGACGACACTCACTTCTACTATGCCGGCGTCGAGCCGCGCCGCCTGTTCGGCTACCACGTCACCGAGAAGGCCGGCGACTGCCTGGCCATCTTCGCCATCGACAAGCACATGCGCTACTCGATTCCCTTCAAGCCGGCTGGGCAGGTAATCGACGAACTTTCCGAAAGCGCCGACGAAGCCCCTCGCGGGGTGGTCTACGGCGACGACGGCGAGAAGTTCGGCGTCTGGCCCGGGACACATGCATGGGTCTTCGAAAAGGGCTGGCTGGAAGATTTCTTCTCGCGCCTGGAAGATGCCGACATCGATGTCATGCCGCCGGCGGTTTACATGGAGAAATATCCCCCTTCTTCCCGTATCTACCTGCCAACCGCGTCGTACGAGGAAATGCTGACATGGGCCATGCCGGCCACGGCCATCCACCGTTATGAAGATCTCAAGAAAGATCTCGAGCGGGCCGGGCTTACCGAACTGGCCAAGCCGTTTATCCGCGGTGGGCTGTGGCAGAACTTCATGGTCAAGTACCCCGAAGCCAACCACATGCACAAGAAGATGCTGCTGGTCAGCCGCAAACTTGCAGACAGCATCGAGGAGCAGGGAGGGGTGCTTGCTGAGCACGACCAGGCGCGGCGCGCTCTTTACCGCGGCCAGTGTAACTGCGCCTACTGGCATGGATTGTTCGGCGGCCTCTACCTGCCTCACCTGCGTGACGCCGTCTACCGGCAGTTGATCGCCGCGGAGAAAAGACTCGACAGGTTGGCACAAGGCGACGATGACTGGATCTCGTTCGACCAGCGCGATTTCGACTGCGATCTCGAGGACGAGGTGATAGTGGAAAATGCCCTGATGAACGCTTACATCGACCCCGGCCAGGGCGGTTGTGTGACCGAGTTCGACTACCGACCGGCCGATTTCTGCCTGACGAACATCCTCACCCGGCGTGTTGAGGGTTACCATCGACAGTTGGCTGACGCCAAGCAAAGCGACCTTGCCGGCGAAAACCCTGACGAAGGCGCCTCCGCCGACGGACCTCCCTCCTCCATCCACGAGCTCGCACGGGTCAAGCAACCAGGCCTGCAAGAGAAGATAGTATCAGATCGCTGGACGCGGCGCTGCCTGATGGACCGCTTCCCCGCCCCGGCTACCACGCTGGAGGAACTGCAGCGCGCCACTTATATCGAGGAAGGCGACTTTTTAGAGGCGCGTTACCATGTCGAGAAGATGGGCATCGACGAGGAAGGCAACTGCGACTTCGAGGTCCTGATGACTCGTGTCGGTCGCCTGCGACGCGACGGACGCGATCTGCCCCTGCAGATCGAGAAGAGGCTGACGATACCGGCTGATCGCGCCGAGATGGGTGTCGAGTACAGCCTGCGCAACCCGGCCTCGGAGCCTTTGGATCTGCTTTTTTGTCCCGAGTTGAACCTGACCCTGCTTGCGCCCGACGCGGGTGATCGCCTCTACGAGTTCGAGGGGTTAATTGGCCCGGGACCGCGGATGCGTACGGCGGGAGAAGTCGAGGATGCCTCGTGGTTCGCCTTGATCGACATGTACCAGCGTTTCCGTGTGCGCCTCGAGTTCGACCCGCCGGCCACTGTCTGGCGCTACCCTGTCGAGACGGTCTCCCAGTCCGAGAGCGGCTTCGAGCTTCTTCACCAGGGCTCGGCCATTGGGCCTCTCTGGAAGCTGACCATTGCACCCGGAACAACTTCGAGGGTTTCATTGCGCATCGAGATCCAGGCTTTGGACGAAGACGCCGTGATGCCGGCCGCTTCGGACGCGACGGTGTAGTAACCGGACATCCGGGCAAGGAGGCACTAACAACATGCGCATTCTCTTCGTCAGTTCCGAGGTGGTGCCTTTCTCGAAGACCGGCGGCTTGGCCGATGTCGCCGGCGCCCTGCCCGCCGCTTTAAAGAAACGCGGCAACGAGGTTACTATTATCACACCGCGCTACCGCACGGTAGACCCGGCCCGCTTCGGCTTGCGGCGGCGCAGGGGACGACTCGGCATACAGGTCAGGGGCAAGACCATCCAGGGTGGCCTGCTGGAGGGGGAGACGCCGGATGGAGTCGACGTGATCTTCGTCGACCAGGCCGGCTACTTCGATCGCGATGGCCTGTATGGCGACGGCAACAAAGACTACGCCGACAACGACGAGCGTTTCACGTTCTTCTGCCGGGCGGCCCTGGAGTGCTGCCGCCTGGCCGGCCTGACCCCCGACGTGATCCATTGCAATGACTGGCAGACGGGACCCATCCCCGCCCTGCTGCAGTTCGAGTATCGCGATCGACCCGAGTTGAACAGCTGCGGTTCGGTCATGACCATCCACAACCTGGGATACCAGGGACTTTTCCCGCCCGAGAGCATGATGTCGCTCGGCCTGGGCTGGCAGCTCTTCACGCCTTCGAACCTGGAGTTCTTCGGCAAGGTGAGCTTCCTGAAGGCGGGCCTGGTATTCGCCGACAAGCTGACCACGGTTAGCCGTCGCTATGCCAAGGAGATCCGCACCCAGGCCATGGGCTTCGGCCTGCAGGGGCTGCTTAACGAACGAGCCCAGGATCTGCGCGGCATCATGAACGGCGTCGACTATCGTCTATGGGATCCGCAGCACGACCGGTTGATAAGCGCGAACTATTCTTTCGACAACCTGGCAGGCAAGGTGGCCTGCAAGGCAGACCTGCAGCAAGCAACGGGTTTGCCGGTCGATCCCGACCTGCCGATCTTCGGCTGCATCTCGCGGCTCACCTCGCAGAAAGGGCTAGACTTGTTCATAGACGCGGCCGATGAACTGCTGACTCTTCCCTGCCAGTGGGTCTTCCTGGGAAGCGGCGATCCTCAGATCGAGGCTGCCCTTGAAGATCTGGCCGGCCGCTATCCAGAAAAGCTTGCCGAGCGGACGACTATGGACGAGGAACTGGCCCATCGCATCCAGGCCGGAGCCGATATGCTCATGATGCCGTCGCTCTACGAACCATGCGGTCTCAACCAGTTATATGCCCTGCGCTACGGCACGATTCCCATAGTCAGGGCCGTCGGGGGCCTGGACGACACGATCGACGACGTGGCCGAGGGAGAGGGCAACGGTTTCAAGTTCTCCGGCACGAAGCCCGCCGACCTTGTGATGACGGTGCGCCGCGCCCTCGAATATTTCGGCGATCGTGTAAAATGGAGGCGGCTGCAGGAGTACACCATGTCCCAGGACTTCTCATGGGACCTGCCAGCCAGGCAGTACGAAACCGTCTACCGCCAGGCCGCGGAGCTGCGAACAGACTAGATCTCGTCCATCCGGCGCGTTGACAGGCTTGCCTTTCGGGTGCTATGGTTCCGCCACGGGAGAAGGAGGAAGAGTGGGGCTCCAGGGCACTCTGAACACCATGCCGGTCACGGATCTTGTCCACTGGCTGGCAAAGCGATCGGCTACCGGCATTCTGAGCTTCAAGAAGGCCGGCATCAATAAAAGGCTGACCATCGAGCTCGGCCGGGTAATAAGCGCCGCTTCCAACGATGCGCGCGAATACTTTGGACAATTCTTGATCAATTTCGGATTGGTAACCGAAGACCAGCTTCAGAAGGCTTTCGAAACTCAGCAAGAGACCAAGGTCTTGCTCGGCAAGATCCTTGTCATGACCGGTGCCGTCAGCGAGAAGCAGATTCACAGCATTCTGGAGTTGAAAATCCGCGAGGGTGTTCTCGATGTTTTCCTGTGGGATCAGGGCATGTTCGAATTTCAGGATGTCATGGTGCCCGACGAACCATCGGTGGTCCCCGTATCAGTCGATCTGGGCACACTCGAAACCGAGGGCCTCGTGCGGCAGAAGGCCCACCTGGAGATCCGTAAGTTGATCCCGGACAACACCAGCAGGTTCACCTGTAACGACGGTGCCATTCCCACCGATCTCGACCAGCGCTCTGCCAACGGAGTGATGCTCCAGATGGCCGACCAGGGAGCCTCGGCCGCCGATATCATTCTGCGCTTCCATTCTCTCGACTTTCCAATTTTGAAAAACCTCCACGATCTCATCAAGCGCGGCTGGCTTTCAACTAAAGACGCCACGGCCGCTGAAGAACAGGCCTTCGATATTCCCGAACTCGAGATCGTCGAACTGCCATTACAGGAAGAAACATCCGGACCCGATAGATACCTTATGGCGGCGCAGACTGCCATGCAGGGCCGGGATTTCGACCAGTCCGTGTCAGTGCTTAAGCAGGGCTTGGCCGAGTTTCCCTACGACCCCGACCTGTGCGAGGCCCTTGAGCTGGCCGAGAGAGGGCTCACCGAAAATCTCAAGAGCGAGATGCTGTCCGACAAGCGAGTCCCTTTCCTGCTGCGCGACGACCTGCTGCGAATCAGTTCCAACTGGACGCCGGCCCAGCGGTACATACTATCGAGAATCGACGGCCACCGCACCCTGCGCTCGATCATCATGGTCAGCCCCCTTAAAGAAGTCGAGGCGCTGAAGACTTTTCACGCCTTGATCAAGGCCAAGCTGGTCGGGCTGCGCTGAGCAAGGAGTATAAAGCATGGCCTATCACCTCAGAAAACGCAGAAAGGCGCCGCGGGCACCACTGAACCGTCCGGTCGAATTGAGCGTGGAGAGTAAAAAGCACGTGGGCAAGGGCATCGAGGTCGGCGTCGGCGGCATGTCGATCTGGTGCGAGAAAGTGTACCAGAGTGACGTCATGGTAACTCTGACCTTTTCTCTGCCCGGATCGGCGAGACGCATAACGGCCATGGCTAAGGTCGCCTGGATAAAGGCGCCTGCGGCGGGCAAGAAAACAGGCCGCATGGGTGTTCAGTTCGTGGCCCTGCCACGCGAAGAGCGGGACGAGATCCGCTCCTTCGTCAACCGCCTGGCCAAGAACTACCGCGATTTGCACATCATGCTGTCTATGAACAAGTGGAAGATGGAGCGTCTCAAGCAACTAACCAGCAGTCTGCACCTATCGTCTTATCGCGACATCCAGGAGCTGAAACGCCGCGTCAGCAAGGCCATGGACGGTTTCAGGGCATGATCCAGCCCTTGCCCTGCTCGAAGCGGTTCAGCTCCCAGGCCACCACTAAATCCACCATGCGTCTTTGATCGCCCGCAGATATTCCGCGACGGGCTTTCGAATAATCCTCGACGAACTTTTGCACCTCGGGCGCAAGAAAATAGCCGGCCAGGCCGAGCTTGGCGTCCCCGATGTACTCGGTGAATCGAATGGCGAACCCCGGCCGCAGCCCGCCCGAGCGACCCTTGATCCTCTCCTCCCGGACGACGACCCCCTCGACTACGACGGTTTCCGGCCTCTTTGGGAGATCGAACTCGGCCCTGAGCCTGGTTCCCGATTTGACGAAGAACTCACTCTCCAAAAAGATCCCCCCGATGCTGATGTCACGGCTCGCCAGGTGGGCCTCAAACACAACGTCGCGATCTTTTACGGCCATCAACTTCACTTTTATCTTGTACTCCTTGCGGGGAAAACGCCTTCTCTCGCTTGCGCTCGTCTTCTTGCTGCTGCGGGCCATTCGAATCACCTCAAAAAAGTTTAACCCTGGTCAATTTGGCAGGCATACATAAAAAACAACCGGGCCGCGAATGCCAGCCCTCCCGGTTGCATTTCGGTCTTGGCCGGTACAAGCTTGAGCTTGATTGGCCAACCGAATGTATCGGTGCTCACCGCCAGGAAGATCGTATTGGCCTCGAATTCGTCTTCGAGGCGCCCTTCCCCAGCTTCCTCCGGGACAGCCTTCAGCTCAATGTCTCCGTATGTTCCCTCAACCGGCTGCCCACCCAGCTTTCCTTCCAACATGATCGTCAACAGGCGGCCGGCGTACTGCTCTCGCGCCAGTAACGAGATCCGGACAATGACCATGGAGCAGCCAGCGGGTTTCAAAACACCTGTGCCCGGGCCCAGGAGAAAGAAATCCCCGGGTGAAAGAAAAACTTCGAGCCGGGCCGGGCCGCCATCATCCACGTTCGCCGGTGCGCAGTAGGCGTCGGGCGAACACTCCCACAGGCCGTAATCATCTTCGCCCGGCTCCACCTTGGCCAGCTCGTCCAAATCGATGCAATCCGGTGCGCACACGCCTCTCAGGCAGGCGAACCCCCCGGGGCAACTTTGATCTTTTGGGCAAACCTGGTAGCCCCGCTCGCCGAGATCCACCTGAAAAGAGCAGCCCTCAAGCAGGACCGCGGCCAGCAGGCCCAGTTGGAAAAATGCCAACTTGGATCTGTCTCTCAGAAGGCCCATTCCAGCCTGACACCCCCTCCCGTAGCGCTTGCTTCGGGCGTGATCTTGACGCTGCCGGTCCGATCATCGTCGACGATGTCGAGGGTAAAAAGCACCGCGGTCAACGCGGCGGTTCCGGCCGCAAAACCCCAGCCGATGTTCGACCACATGGCCCACATCTTGCCCCGGTTGATGATCGACTGGTCTGCAGTAGTGAGCTTATGTTGCCCGGCGATGCTCTCGAGTTCGTCGCGGGCGACGTTGGCACGCCAGCCGGCCAAGCTGGCCCCGATCACGGCGGCCGCAGTCAGGCCGGCCGACGACCAGGCCATGATTCGCATGACGTCCGTCCCCCGCTCGGGCGCTAGTGCCTGCGAGACCGCCTCGGGAGGCAGAGCCTCTTCGTTGCCCTTGTCTTCTTTCTTATAGGAAATGCCCAGCAACGCGGAACTCACCAGGTCGACCTTGACTGTAGTGATCTGCTGGAAACGGACAGGCACGTTGTCCTCGAACGACGAGAAACCTTCCTTGCCGATTACCAGTTTGTGACTTCCCGGGCGCAGACCGGTAATCGGCGCCGCCAGGGGAGTTTTTCCGACGGGCCGGCCGTCTATGGTGATTCCGGCGCCGTTGACCGGCACCTCGACTGACATCGATCCAATATAAAGATCTGGGACGACGAGTTTGTACAAGGCACCCCTGATGGCGCCAATCAGCAGGTCTTCCCGTCCGCTGAGCGCTTCGTTGATGCGTCTTTGTTCGCGACAAGTGTCGACGTCGACCAGTTTCAGATCGAAAGTGTAATTGTCTCCCAGTGCCCCGATGACTCCGGTCACCAGGCGGTTCACTCCCAGTGCCTTGCCGATACCGCACAGGCAGGTAGTCTCACCTCCGCATTTTCTCAGGGCGGCGTTACGCCCGCGGGCTAAAATGCGGCCTGTCTTGTCGCGCGCCTGGAGCGAAAATCCGTGCAGCCGCGATGTCTCGGCGCGCAGCAACACTTCCAGTTTTTCTGCCGTACCGACATCAAGGCCCAGCGGCTTGAGCCGCCAGATCGCGATCCACACATTGCCTCCGGTGGCGGAGACGCCGGACAATGCAAACGCCAAGACAGCAACAATTAACAACCGTCTGCCTTTCACGTCCTTGTTCTCCTTTGCCCAAAGCGTTCGTTCATGGTTTTCCAAGCTCTTCAATACTAACCGCGACCACGATCGTCCCCAGCCGTACCTTGACGACCCCCTTGCGCTCGATGGATTCGACTACCCCTACCCGGCCGCTAGCCAGACCCTTGAGAATTCGAACCTGGTCTCCCACCTTGACCGAGCTGAACTTGCGTTGCGCTTTTTCTTTCTGCTGTTTCAGTTTTTCACGAAGCTCGTGAAAGTCGTTGTCCCGGCGCCAGGCGACGAACGAGTGCAGTGGAACGAGACACTCGAAAACGGATCTAATCTCATCGACCAGTTGGCGGGATTCCAGCACGGCATCGTCTTTCTCGAAGGCCTTGCCAAAAAAGCTCCATGGGTCGGCCTGTTCGAGGTACGCGATGATCTCGCCGGGTTCTGCGAATTCGTCAGGCGTGGCGTTCGGCCGCAGGCGTTCACCGTGCTGATAGCTAATCGACTCCGGCAATGCGGCCAACAGACCCTTGAATTTCTCGCGCTCGAAATGCTCGCGGCAGCGATGGACCACATTTTTCCAGTCGACCCAGGCGTTCTTGTGTAAAAAGATGCCTGCCTCGACTCCTTCCCGGCGCAGGCGCACCGTGAAAGCTATATGTCGATGTTGCAGGGCCGGGTCAGAAACGTGATCTGCAATGCTCGTGGCCCGATCCAGTATCAGCGCAAGATCCTTGCGGGACTCCGCGTCCCTGATGAAAAAAAGAGCCAGGCTCTCGACCTTGTGCTGGTTGAAAATGGAGGGACGCTCTTCGGTCATCCCCATTTCCTGTCCAAGCAGTAAACTGAAAAGCCCAGGGGCAAGCTCCTTGCCAAGCTCTGAGAGCTTCAGCTTGACCTCTAGCCGCTCGCGGTTGAAAGCGTTCGAGGGCCACTTCGACTCCTCGAAGGCCGTGAAATCCGCCTGGGTAAAGCCCGAAAAGCCCATTGGGGAAACTCCCGCCTTGCCTGCCGGCGTAGGATAAAGTAAACTGGAGTTGGTGGCAAATATCGGAGAAAGCGTGCCTTCTGCCGAAATTTACAGGATCTACCTCCTCCACCCGGGCTCCCGGCCGCGCCGACACGCGCCGCTTACCTGGAGCAACGTAGGCGCCCACCGCCATCTGGAGTGCTCCTGGTATACCGATTGCCTGCATTTCGTAGCCCGCAGCCCCTGGAGCGGCTTCTCCTGCGAGAACTGCCCGTACTTCGAAAAACGTCCCAGGCGCATCCAGGCCTCGTGAACAATCTACACCATCGTCATCCCCGCGCGCAACACGTTCCGCCAACCCAAATCTCCAACCCAAAACTCCGGTATCTTGAATAGTCACATATACATTTGACATCCGCCCCCGCTTTCCATTCAATACTATCCTGGGCTCGTTCACCAAGATGGAGATTGCGCATGCGGGTTGTGTTCCGGGTTGACGACATCGAGTACGGGGGAGAGGCTCGCGATCTGTCCACGCATGGCGTCTTCGTAGTTGGTGAGTTACCCCAATCGCCGGAATTGATCGTCAACCTGGATCTGCTGCTCGAGTCCGCCGGGGCGGCGCTTCCCGTCGCCGGAGATGTCGTGCGGGTCACCAGGGAGGGATTCGCCGTCGCCTTCGGCCTGCTGCTGCCCGAAACACTTGAAAAGCTCGACGACCTGGCTCACCCGGATCGTGCCGCAGCGAAAAGCGACGACGGCCCGACGCGGGAGCCGCAAGCACGCCAAGAACCGATCTCCGTCGACATGACCGGCGAGTGGCGCCCGCCCGTTAGCGAGCCGATTCTTCACCAATGGAGGCCCGATTCGGAGTTGGTACCCCCTTCACCGGGTGAGCCGCACCGGGCCTCTTGGGAAAGCCTGCCCACGATCTCCCCGCCGGCCGAATTCATGGATCAACCCATTGTGGATGAAAACCCGTCAACGGCAAGAAGTGGCCATGGGCAGCCTCAACGGAGCCAGGTAACGGCATCGATGGCTGCTCGACCCTCGGCTCCCACTCCGCTTGAGGCGTCTATTTTAGAGCAGGCTCAGGTCGAAGACTCCGAGCCCCCTCCAGGCGAGTCTCCGTCTGACCGGCGCGAGAACGAGCGCCTCGATCAGTCCATACCCGTCAGCTTCGACAACCTGACCGGGTTGATCAAGGAGTTCACTCACAACATCTCGTTTGGCGGACTATTCGTATACACCAGTAAACCTTTCGATAAAGGCGCGGAAGTTGCCGTCACCCTGGTGCACCCAGTCCACGGGGAACGACTCACGCTCCTTGCCAGAGTGGCCCATTCCAGCCAGGCGCCGAATCCCGATCCGCTCACCGGCACGCCGCGCTACGGTATCGGTGTCCAGTTTCGGATGCCCCTCGAAGAGTTGAAACGCATGCTGTCCGACTTCATCAGCTCTCACAAACAAACCCCCAACGCCGTCGAACCTCCCCGGGTGATCGCACAGGCCCGGCAGATCGCGAGCCGCGGCTCGGCTTCCGAGCGTGAGCTACTGGGCGTCGACGAGCAGGCGCCAGCGGATGAGATTCGCCGAGCCTACTTCGGCCTCGTAGATCGCTTTCATCCCGACCGATATTATGGCAAGGTTACGACGCAGGATTTGAAGGTACTCGAAGACTTGTTTAGGAAGCTTACTCGGGCTTACGAGACGTTGACCAACTGAGGAATTCCATGCCGCCAGTCTTGGGAATCGATCTGGGAACGACCAACTGCGTTGTGGCCGTCATGCGCGATGGTCGCTCCGAACTACTTCGCGACAAACAGGGACAATACCTCTTCCCCTCGGTATTGACCTTCGGAGAGGCCGGCGCCGTCTGGACCGGCCAGGAGGCCGTTGCCCTGGGCGCGGCCGCGCCCGGAAGGACGGCCTATGCCGTCAAGCGACTCATGGGCCGCAAGTTCAAAGACGGCGTGGTGCAGAAGGCCCGCGACATGTACCCTTACCACATCACGGAAGACGCATCGGGCTACGTGGCCATCCGACTCGGCGACAAGGATTACTCACCGGAGGAGATCTCGGGGTTGATTCTCGCGGATCTCAATTCGGCGATAACCGAGCAGTTCGGCTTCACGCCGGAAGAGGCGGTCATCACCGTGCCCGCCTATTTCAACCACGCCCAGCGGGAAGCCACGCAGCGCGCGGCCGTGCACGCGGGCCTCAAGGTGCTCAGGTTGTTGAACGAGCCCACGGCCGCAGCCCTGAGCCTGCAGAGCCAAGCGCGGGAGGAGAGGCTGACCGCCGTCTATGACTTCGGCGGCGGCACCTTCGACTTCTCGCTGATCCGCATACAGGGCACCGTCTACGAGGTGCTGGCCACCAACGGAGACACGTTCCTCGGCGGTGACGATATCGACGGTCTGATCTGCGACGAGATGTCCAAACAGTTCGAACAGTCGACCGGCGTCAAGCTGAAGAACTTTCCGCTTTCCTGGCACCGGCTGCGCGATGCATCCCAGAAGGCCAAGGTAGAATTGAGCCACTCATCCAGCTGCTCGATCTACCTTCCGCGCCTGGTCGGAGATGACACCTTTGCCGCCGATTTGTCTTTAGAGCGTCTCGATCAGATGTCCCGCCCGCTGATCGAGCGCTCGCTGACGATCTGCAGGCGCACGCTCGATGAGGCGCACATCGGCCTGGGCGACTTGCATGAATTGGTCCTGGTCGGCGGCCAGACTCGTATGCCGCTGCTCGCCAGTCTTGTAGAGGAGTTTTTCGAAAGAGCGCCTGCAACGGGGGTGAACCCCGACACCGCCGTTGCCGAGGGAGCCGCGCGCGAGGGCGCCATGCTGCGCGACGGCAAGGGAGCGTTGCTTTTAGACGTCACGCCCATCACGCTCGGCATCAACATCGTAGGAAACCGCCTCTACCCATTGATTCCACACAACACCAAGATCCCGGTCAGGAAGGAGCACATCTTCACAACCCACCGGGACGCCCAGACGACGGCCAGGATGGTTATTCTCCAGGGCGATAACCCAATCGCTTCCGAAAACGTGCGCCTTGGCGAAGTCGTTATCTCGGAGCTGCACGGCTACGAACGCTTCCAGAACCGTATCAAGGTAGCCTTCGACATCGACGCCAACGGCATCCTGCATGTAAAGGCAATTGACGAAGAGAGCCGCCAGGAGAATGAAATCGAGATTCGCGATTCGTTTGAGCAAGAGGGAAAGCAAAGGGCCGATGCAGTCGAAGACCTGCAGAGTTTGGCGCCATTCAGCACTCAAGACACCCCGGCGATTTCCGGCCCCTTCCGGGAATGCGAGCTCACCGACGTGTTGTGTTTCCTGCATGCCAATGCCAGGACCGGCAAAATCGAGATATCCGCAAAGGACGGCGGAGGTTTGCTCACCATGAATGCCGGCGAAATAGTTGCCGCCAGCTTCGGCGAGGCTCGCGGGGCCGAGGCGGTGCGCGGCCTGCTGGCCCTTTCCGAGGGCGACTATGCCTTCCACGAAGGCGGCGACATCAAGGGCGGCGTGGAAATCGAGATCCCTTTCGACGAGTTGATTGGATAGTCAGCCATGAAAGCCAGCCTGGCAACCACGGCGACGCTCATGTTTCTCGCCTGCGCCTGCAGCCAACCTCACAAACCCAAGCTGCCCGCGGACAAGAGCGGTCTGAAAACCGCCACCGACGTATTCTGGGCGCTGGACAAGCACGGCTATGCCATCGCCAAGGAGAAGCCCCTGGCTTCCAAACACGGCTGCAAGCCGAGCGAGTACCTGGCCAAGAAAGGCGAGGCCTTGTTTCGCATCTCGGTCTTCCACTGCGGTGACGCAGAGCAAGCGAGGGCGCTTGTGGAAAACCCCAAGACCCGTCACGTCGACGCACTGCTTCGCAACCCCGGAGAGGGCGGCATTCTGAGGCGCGGGCCGTTGGAGATCATCGTCCGCATGACCAAAGGCAAGAAAGAAGACGTCGCCGCGCTTCTCGATTTTTTAGGCAGCCTGTAGGTCGATTCAAGAAACAAGTTTTCCAAGAGCCTGCAAGAACGAGCGCAGATCGGCCGGCCCGTTGACGGCCGCCTCGTGGATCCTGCGCATATCCAGATTCTCGTAGGTGTGTACGACCAGATTGCGAAAACCGGCGGCCTTGGTCAGCCGATCGGCCAGTTCCCGATCGAGGTAACCTGCCTGCGCCAAGCTCCTGAACGAATCTGCATAGCTGGCAGGGGTGCCCAACTTCAAGTTCAGGCAAGTGGACAGCGCCAAATCGATGATTATCTGCACGGCTTGCCAGAGGTGCAGGATAACGCTGTCCGCGGCATCCGTAGACGGGCGCAGGCTTGCCGGATCTGCCGGAAGGCGCTTTGCCACGCGCAAGAGGTGGCGTTCGACAGCGGCAATTTTCTCGGCAAGGATTTCTCTATCGAGTTGGGTCATCGTCACACTTCCGCCAAAATATCGTCATAACCTCTTTGTAAAACCGGCAAAGCATCGCACCAAAAAGATGCCGCAGCATAACGAAATTCGTTTGCTGTACCCGGCGTTGTCTCATAAAGCGCAATGCCGTCACGTGCGGCCCGAAAGCGCAGCAGTCCATTTGCTCGCTGCAGGTCGACGAGATCGACTCGATCGCAACCCAGGGCGTACACCAGTTCTGCAAGCAGCGCCGCCGCATCGAATTGCCCGCCGCCGATGTAGCCCAGATCCCAGTCGGAGCTCTCTCCGGCCTCTTCCCGGGCCCGCGAGCCGAAAAGCAAAAGCAGCTTCAAATCCCGTGATCGAGCCGCCACCTTCTCAACCTTCTCGATCCTCGTCGAGTTCATGTGGACACCATAACACAGGCGCGCTAAAATACGAAGTTGACTTTCGGTCTTGGTATCTCAGCGCGGGAGGATCTACATGATCAAGAAGCTCATCATTCTGATCGTTGTCGCCGGGCTTGGTTACGTAGGTTACCTGGTCTGGACCGAGCAGCTCAGCCCGGGTGAGCGCGCGACGATCAAGCAAAAGCTCAGCGACACCGGCAAGCAGATCAAGCATGGCGCCTCCAATCTTGCCAAGAAGACCGCCAAGGTGGTCAAGAAAGAGCTTGCCGACGACGACAAGACGAAAAAAGACGATAAGCAGCAAGATGCCACGCCCGAAAAAAAACCCGCTGACTCGCAAGGCGACTCAGCGCGGGAGTAAATCCCCGACGGAGCGCGTCTGTCCACCGGGAAGCGCCAGGTGGCGGGTCATCATTGTGCGAGCCTCCACGACGTGTTGCTGCATGAGCTCGCGAGGGTAGCCCGAGGGTGCGAAGATTACCATCCACAGCGAATGGGTCGCCTCCCCCACCGCGGTGCGCAGCGAGTCCGAGCTGGGATTGCCGAAGGGTCCGCGGGCGTCGGCCAGCGTGATCCGGCCTTCGACGTGGACTTCGTCCTTGCGGATCCCGGCAAAGGACTCCCCCGGCCGGCCGCGCCGCAACACCGCCGGGCCCTCGATCTTGTCCGCATCGTACAGGCCCAGCGACAGAAGCCACCGCAGCGCAACGAAGTTGCACAGGTCCACAGCGTTGGAGATACACGGGAAGGGCTTGCCCGCAAGCACCCTGCGCAGCAGCGCCTCGGACGAGGGCCGTGTCCTGGTTGGATCGATCCCGAAGGCGCGGTACAGTGCCCGAGCCGGAGCGGTGCCGGGAATCTCGGAAGGTTTCTTCCCGGCATGCTCCGCGCGCAAGCGCTCGCACAAGGCCGCGATCTCGCCCTGCAACTCTTGGCCGCCAGGCGCGATCTTCACCGGCTCGGCCCAAACCAGCCCCAGCAGCACGTCAGCCTGGACTGCTGGATCGAGTCGGCATTCCACGGATACTGCCGTCTTGTCGCTCACCTGTTACGCTCCTCGGGAGGCGCCTCTTCAGGTGCTTCTCGGCCTCATCCTCGTTCCAACGACTACCCCAAGTCCATCCCCGAGTGCCAGCCACGTAGGCTCAGGCGATCCAGGCGATCTCGGCCGGTCTCATTTCCAGCCAGGCGGGAATCTCACACACATCGAGCCTGCCTTGTTCGTCGAGACGATGCAGGGACGCCCCTCCTGGAGCCTCGGGGCGAATCTCTTGCAGATCGATTGTCCGGCCCGCGTGCCAGTCCTTGTTGACCAGCACCAGCGCACGTTCTGAAGCGCTTGATTTCTCGATTACGATTGTCGGCTGGTCGTATGGTCCAAGAGCGCGCCAGTGCCCCTCGCAGCCGAAGATTGGCGTCTCGATTTTTACGCGGTTGACGGCCGCGATGAAGGAACTCAGATCGACTTGAGTCTGTTCCCAGTCATCCGGCCTGGTCTTGACTACGTTGAGCCTACGCGAAAAACCGTATTCGTAACCAACGGGCATCATCACACCCTCGGAGAATAAGGCAGCCAAGAGGTAACGCTGGCGCATGACGGCCAGGTTGGCCTCAGTCTCTGCAAACAGGCGCTGTGTGTCGTGCGACTCCGGAAAGCTCACCGAGGGGGCCAGTGCCCCGAACGACTCGTGCTGTTCGAGGGCCCAGGGCGCGTCGAAATTCCAGTACTTGGAGCTATTGAAGAGATAGTCCAGGCCGGCTCCCCCGAGCGCTCTGACCTCCGCCAGGCGGCAACCGAGAGTCTCTGCGAAAAATGTCACCCGCTCGTTCAGCTCGCGTGCCTCGTCTGCAAGCACGCGCCACAGCAGCGCCGGCACCTTGTAGGCCGCGTCGCAGCGAAAACCCTCGAAGCCGAGTTCGACGTAGAAACGCACCAGCGAGACCCAGTAGTCCCAGAGCCCGTCGAGGTCGGGGCTTTCGGCATTGTCGATCTCGGCCAGGTCGCCCCAGACGGTAACCTTGCGGGCATCGGCCGGGTCGATGGCCGAAGGGTGCACAACCTTTCCGTTTTCATTACGCAGGTACCACTCGGGATGCTCCGTAACCAGCGGGCAATCGATGGCCGTGTGATTGATAACCAGATCCATAGACGGCCGCAGCCCCAGCGAGCGGAACTGTCCGAGTACTTCGCGTAGCTCGTCGATGCCGCTCGTGGAAGCAGACGCAGGCAGAAAGTCAGGGCAGACAGTGTAGTGATCCTTGACAGCATACAGGCTGCCTGAAAAACCCGGCTGCGTGACAGGGTTGAGGTAGATCCAGTTGAAGCCCATCAAGCGCGCACGCTCCGCGTGCTCAGTCCAACCATCCATTCGTCCCGCCAGGCGCGGGAATAAGTTGTAAATTACCGGCGGCGACATCTCGCTCTCCTCATTGTCGTCCAATGTATATGCTCGTTACCGAGACGGGTCAACATGACTCAGCGGCATTAAACCATTGACATCCAGGTTCATTTCGGCAGTCATGTGTTCCCGTGGACTGGGTAAGAAGGAGGATCGGAATGTCATCCGGCAAGCTCGAATTCGGGCCACGGCTGGGTTACGTGATCTCTGTTGCGGACATCCCAGCCGCTGAGCGTTTTCGGGCGGACGAGGCTCTGGTCGAGGCCCTAACGGGCCTGAACGTCATTTTCAGGGCCCTGGTGGGCATCATGTACAACTGCGTCCCGACCTCGGGGCATCCGGGCGGCAGCATTTCATCGAGCCGCATCGTCGAGTCACTGCTTTATCAGGGCCTGGACTACGATATGGGCAACCCCGAGGCCCCCGAGGCCGACATCATCTCCTACGCCGCCGGGCACAAGGCGCTCGGCCTTTACGGCCTGTGGGCGCTGCGCAACGAGATCGCGCGTATAAGCCGAGCCGTCGCACTTCCCGGGCCCGAGCGCCAAATGCGCCTGGAAGACCTGTTGGGCTTCAGACGCAATCCCACCCAGCACACTCCGTTGTTTGCCAAGTTCAAAACAAAATCCCTCGACGGTCACCCGGCGCCGTCTACGCCTTTCGTCAAGCTGTCGACCGGGGCCTCCGGTGTGGGAGATGCTTCTTCTTTCGGCCTGGCGTTAGGCGCCATCGATCTCTACCCCGACGATCCGCCCCGGGTTCACGTGATCGAGGGTGAGGGAGGCATGACGCCCGGGCGGGTCCAGGAGGCCATGGCCACCGCGGCCAGCGCGCAACTTGGCAACATCATCATGCACATCGACTGGAACCAGTCCGCGATCGACTCCGACCGTGTCTGCCGCGAGGGAGATCAAGCCGGCGACTACGTGCAGTGGAACCCGGCCGAGTTGGCCAGGCTGCACGATTTCAACGTCATCATCGTAGGCGACGGCTTCGACTACCCGGATATCCTGGCCGCCCAGGCCTACGCACAAGCACACCAAAACGGGCAGCCCACGGCCATCGTCTATCGCACGGTCAAGGGATGGAAGTACGGGATCGAGGGTGCTGCCTCTCACGGCGCCGGCCACAAGGGCAACTCCGAGGAATTCTACGGGTCGCTGGGAGAGTTCGAACAGACCTTCGGCTGCCGTGTGCCGCGCTTCGAGGGTGAACCAAGCGATGACAACCTCGAGGCCTACTACTGGAAACTGCTTCTGGTTCTGCGTGAGCAGATCGAGAAAAACAGTTCCATCTTCAACCGGTTGGGGAAGGGCCTTGCGGCGGCGAAGGAAAGGCTCAGCGCCCGCAAGCGCCGCTTACGTGACGGGGCTCCTGATATTTCGAGCCTCTACGACGGCACAACCTTCAAGCCCGATAAGACGCCTGCAGAACTCGTAACTCCGGCCGGTGAGAAAAACACGCTGCGCGGAAGTCTAGGTTCGGCGCTCGGGTATCTCAACAAGCGCACTTCGGGCGCCCTGATCGGCGCGGCGGCAGATCTGTACGGCTCCACCAGCATCACCAAGCTCGGCCAGGGCTTCGATGCAGGGCTCTTCAACGCCAAGAGCAACCCGCGCTCGAGGCTGATAGCCGTCGGCGGCATCTGCGAGGATTCGATGGGTGCTTTCATGTCTGCGCTCTCGGTTGACGGACGCCATATCGGCGTCGGCTCTTCGTACGGCGCCTTCATCGCGGCCTTGCAGCATGTCTCACTCAGGCTGCACGGCATCGGGCAACAGGCACGAAAGCACTACAACGGCACACCCTACAGCACCTATATCATGATTTGCGCCCATGCCGGGCTGAAAACCGGCGAGGACGGACCCACCCACGCCGATCCGCAGTGCCTGCAGCTTATCCAGGAAGATTTTCCAAAAGGCATCATGATCACACTGACGCCCTGGGATCCCAACGAGATCTGGCCCTGCCTGATTGCGGGGCTGCAAAAACGCCCGGCGATCCTGGCGCCTTTCGTCACCCGGCCATCCGAGAAGATAATTGACCGGCAGGCGCTGGGGCTGCCGGAGGTCTCCGCGGCCGTCAAGGGAATCTACGCCATGCGCCGGGCCGATCCCGAAAAGAAGCCCTACCATGGCACGCTCGTGCTGCAAGGCAGCGGCGTGACCAATGCCTTCGTCACGGACGTGCTGCCCAAACTCGACGCGGCCGGCATCAACATGAACGTCTACTACGTATCCAGCGCGGAGCTATTTGACCTGCTGCCCGAGTACGAACAGGAATCGATCTTTCCCGAGGCCCATGCGCGCGAGGCCATGGGCATTACCGGCTTCACGCTGCCCACCATGTACCGCTGGCTCACATCCCGCGTCGGCCGCCGGGCAAGCCTGTTCCCCTTCGCCCAGGGGCACTACCTGGGCAGCGGCAAGGCCCACAAGGTGCTCGAGGAGGCCCAGCTTGACGGGACGGGACAGTTCGAGGCTATCATGAGTTACGCTGAGAATTTTTCCGCAACTAATGGAGGCAAGGCATGAAAAACCTGCTGACTATCCTGTTGGCCGCGATAGTGTCTTTCGTTCTGGCGGCCTGCGCAACTCCGAGGCAACCCCAGCCGAACTACGAAAAAGTTCGCCAGGACCACAAGAAGGCGCAGAAGGATCTGCGCCGCGAAGAAGATCGAAAGAAGGAGGAGGACAGCGAGTAGCCAATCGCTTGCTCCGCTTGCATGGCCCATACAAAAGAACCCTCCGATCGGAAGGTGGTCTGTCGCAACAAGAAGGCCTTCCATGACTACTTCATCGAGGATCGCCTCGAGGCCGGCATGGTGCTCGTGGGCACCGAGGTCAAGTCGCTCCGGGAAGGTCGCGCAGACCTCAAAGACTCTTTTGCCGTGGTCGAACACGGCGAGGTATTCCTGCTGAATATGCGAATCTCTGCCTGGCCCGGCGCTGCCTGGTTCAACCACGAGCCCGAACGCAAGAGAAAGCTGCTCCTGCACGTCATGCAGATCCACCGACTGCGGATACACATCGAGCAGCGGGGCTATACCCTGATTCCGCTCTCGGTCTACTTCAACCCGGCCAACCGCGCCAAGGTCGAGTTGGGCCTGGCGCGCGGCAAGCGCAAGTACGACAAGCGCGCGGCCATTCGCGAGCGCGACGAGCGCCGCTCGCGCGAGCGCCAAGAAAACGGTTGATCATGTTCGCGATGCTATTTACATTGTCAAAGCGAGGAGCGTAAACGTGACAGTCATCGTTACAGGGGCCACGGGTCACATCGGGGCCAACCTTGTACGGGCGTTGATCGAAGCTGGTCGGCCGGTACGGGCGCTGGTGCGGAAAGATCTGCGCCCTCTCGATGGACTCGACGTCGAGCTAAGCCAGGCTGATGTTCTCGACAAGGCATCCCTGGTGGCCGCCTTCAAGGGCGCCGAGGTCGTTTTCCACCTGGCCGGCTTGATTTCAATTCTGGAACACGATGAAAATTTACTGAACGAGATAAACGTCGGCGGCACTCGCAATGTTGTCGCGGCCTGCATCGAGTGCGGGGTCAAGCGCCTGGTGTATACCAGTTCGATAGAAGCCCTGATGCTGCCGGGCGGTCCCGACCCGATCACCGAATCCGTGCCGGTCGAAGCCAAGAGGCTGCTTTCGGCCTACTCGCGCTCCAAACACGCAGCCGGCCTCGAGGTCGAAGCGGGCATAAAGAAGGGCCTCGATGCCGTGATTGTCCACCCAACGGCGGTTTGCGGCCCCTGTGACTTCAAGCCGTCACTCCTGGGGCAATCCTTCATCGAGTTCGCCATGCGACGCTTGCCGGGCTTTGTCCCCGGCGGGTTCGACTTCGTCGATGTCCGCGACTTGGCCAAGGGGCTGATCTCGGCTGCGGACAAGGGGCGCTGCGGAGAACACTACCTGCTTTCCGGCAGCTTCGTCAGCATGGCCGACATGGCCCGTGCACTCGAAGAAAGCACCGGCGTACCCCGGCCGCGAATGTGTGTTCCTTTCTGGCTGGCCTTCCCTGCCGCGGCCTTCACGCCTCTATTTTACAAACTGTCGCACTCCAGGCCGCGCTTCACCAGGCAATCTCTGAAAATGCTGAAGGACTGCCGCCGTGTAAGCTGTGCCAAGGCCCGGGAAGAGCTGGGCTACGATCCGCGACCGGGCGACGAGGGCATCAAAGCGGCTGTCGAGTGGTTCCGTGAAAAAGAGATGATCCACCCGGTGTTTGTCTCGAAAAAGGATCCCGCGATCGTTATCTTCGCAAGCGTCTTCTTGTTCGTTTGCATTCTGGGCGGCATACAGCAACTGACGCTGGGCGGCTGGGTTAGCTCGCTGGTGGGCCTGGGCGCACTGCTGGTGGGCACGGGATACACCCTGCTCAACTGGCCGGTACGCTACGAGCTCACTTCCCAGGCGCTCACGGTGCGAGGAGGCATGGTCCGCTGGAACATCCCGCTCGACTCAATCATCGAGGTGCGGCCCAGCCGCAACCCCATCAGCGCCCCGACATGGTCGTTTGCGCGGCTGCGAATCGATTACCAAAAGAACGGCAAGAACTACTTCGTACTGATATCTCCCGCCGAACGTGAGGTGTTCCTGCGTAAGCTCGCCGAAGCATCGCCGGGGCTGGTCCGGGAGGGAGAACATCTGACGAGTAAAGACGAAGGAACACATGATGGATGAGCGATTCGGACAAGGTCTGCGATTGTTGTTTGTCGATGACGAACCGCTGATCGTCGAGATCATGTCCAAGCTACTGGAAGCGGCTGGATTCGAGATTGACAGCGCCACTACATTCGTTGAGGCAAGCGCCTTGATTGAGGGCAAGCGCTACGACCTGGCAATATTCGATAAGAACCTCCCCGACGGAGACGGGCTGGATCTCGCCCGGCGGATCGACCAGATGGAAGGCGACTGCGAGGTGGCCCTGCTGACGGGCTATGCCAGCCTCGAGTCGGCCATCGAGGCGATTCGGGTACGGGTGGCCGACTACCTGCTCAAGCCCATCAACACCGAGCGCATCAAGGCCAGGCTGCAACGCATGGTGGAACACCAGTCGCTCAGGCGCCAGCACGGCCAACTCGTCGAGCAGTTGGATCTCAAGACCAAGAAGGTGAAAATACTCGAAGCCCAGGCCACCCGCGACTCCTTGACCGGGCTATTCAACCACGCATTTTTCCAGGAGCAGATGATTCACGAGATTGCCCGCTGCAACCGTTACGGCCACGATGTCAGCCTGCTGTTTTTGGACGTGGATAACTTCAAGACGATCAACGACAACCTCGGGCATCAGGTCGGCGACCGGGTGCTCAAGTCCATAGCCGATGTGATGCGCGGCGGCTCGCGGGATGCCGATATTCGCTTTCGACTGCGAGAACACGACCTGGCCGCGCGTTACGGGGGCGACGAATTCGTCCTGCTGCTACCCGAGACGGGCAAGCGCGGCGCCGCGATCACCGCCGAGCGCCTGCGCAAGTCGATCGAACTTCGCGATTTCGGCTTCGACCGGCGAACTGCAGTCACGCTCTCCATCGGGGTAGCCTCGCTGCACACAGACGCCAAAGATCGTGACGGCCTGATCAACGCCGCCGACCTGGCCCTCTACGCCGCCAAGAAGAGCGGCCGCAACCGCGTAATTGCTTACACTCCAGACATGGCCGGCGCAGATCCCGACGGCGAGCTTGCAGACCTCCTCGAAGTCAGGCGAGCCAGGGCGCTCGGTGAGATTATCGAGTCTGGAGGAATCGGATTCGCCTACCAGCCAATCGTCGACGGCAAGACGCTGGAAGTTCGCGCCTATGAGGCTCTCTGTCGACCCGCTAATGAGATGTTCCCTGCTCCGCTCGACATGATTGTCACCGCCGAGCGTACAGGAAAAATCGATGCTTTAGGGCGCCTGTTGCGCAGGTTGGCAGTTACCGAGATAGAGAAGCTGCCCGATTCGTGTTCCCTGTTTATAAACTTGCATCCCCAGGAGCTGAACGATACAAACCTGGTCGCCGAGGACTCCCCTTTGAGACGCCATGCCAAGCGCGTGGTTTTCGAGATCAACAACAGCAGGGACATCAGCGATCGAGAGCGCCTGAAAGCGGTCTTTACAAAGCTGCACGAGCGCGGCTACAGGATCGCCATGGACGACTTGTGCCGCGGATACCTGGGTCTCGACTCGCTGGTGCGACTCGAGCCGGACATCGTCAAGATGAACATCGACATGTTGCATCGTGTCAGCTCGAAAGGGCGCGCCTCGCGGCTAATCAAGCACTATCTTGACTACACCGCCGGCGAGGGCATCACCGTGATCGCCACGAACATCGAGACCGAAGAGCAGAAACAGATAGCCGTCTACCTCGGCTGCACGCTCCTCCAGGGCTATCTCTTCGCCAAGGCCACGCCGGCTTTCTCCGGTATCAAAAAATCAGATAGCGCATAACGGGAGGTTTACCATGCTCGGCGGCTGCATGAACCAATTCCTCGATGTCGATCTGACATCGGGCAAGATCGAGACAAAGCCAGTCAACCCGGCCGACCAGGAACTTTACATAGGCGGTCGCGGACTGGGGGCACGTCTGCTCTACGATGAGACCAAACCCGGGCTGGATCCCTTCGACGAGGAGATGGTCATCATTTTCTCGGTCGGTCCGCTTACCGGCACGGCGGCTCCGCAGTCCAACCGCTTTATCGTGACCACCAAGTCGCCGCTGACCGGGGCCATCGCCGATTCCCACTGCGGCGGTAATTTCGCCACCAAGCTCAAAAAGGCCGGCTACGATTACATCATCGTGCGCGGCAAAAGCAAAAATCCCGTTTACCTCGAGATCACTGAGGAAGGTGGCCGGATCAAAGACGCCTCTCATCTGTGGGGACAGGGCACACGCGCCACCCAGGAGGCGCTGCCGGCATCCTTCGGCAAAGCGGTCATCGGACCGGCCGGGGAAAACAAGGTGCGCTACGCTTGTATTGTCAGCCAAACCAGGGTAGCCGGTCGCTGCGGCACGGGCGCCGTCATGGGAGCCAAGAATCTCAAGGCGATCATCGCCGATGGCAAGCGCAAGGTTCCCGTCGCCCGGCCGGAGGAGTACCAGCAGCTTCAAAAAGAGATCATCAAGTTCCTGCTGGCGCATCCCATGACCGGCAGAATCCTTCCCGAGTTGGGCACGGCCAACCTGGTCATGACCACGGCCGGTCGCAACATCATTCCCACCCGTAACTACCAGGCGGGACAGGACCTGCACACTCCCGAGCTGAGCGGTGAGAAAATGCGCGACGAGATCCTGGTTCGCGACGACGGTTGCCTTTCCTGCCCCATAAGATGCGGCCGACGCGTCAAGATCGATGGACGCGAGACGAAGGGCCCTGAGTTCGAGACCATCGGTCTGATCGGCAACAACCTGGGCATCTTCGACCTGCAGGCGGTGGTCGAACTGGGCGAGCTGTGCGACGACCTGGGACTGGACACCATTTCCTGCGGCAACACCCTGGGCTTCGCCACCGAGTTGACCGAGAAAGGCATGTTCACAAGCGACCTGGCCTGGGGCAAGGTCGATGCCTACCGGCAGGCGATCGAAGACATCGCCAGGCGTCGCGGCATCGGCGCCAAGTTGGCAGAGGGAACCCGCAAGATGGCCGCCGAGTTCGGCGGGGAAGACTTCGCCATCAATGTCAAGGGCCTCGAACTGCCCGCCTACGATCCGCGCGGTTGTTACGGCCAGGGCCTCGAATACGCGGTTTGCAACCGGGGCGGCTGCCACATCCGGGGCTCGACAATGTTCCTGGAGGCCACCGGGCCGGTCTCAATCGATCCTCATTCCATCACCAGCAAGCCCGAGCTTGTCATCCTGCAGCAGAATTCGAACGCCTCGATATCCTCGCTAACGATGTGTTATTTCTCGGCCTATGCCATGATCCCGGCCGCGATCTTCAAGCTCGACCCCAACTCGCTGACCTATCGTCTCATCATGGGGGCCATGCTGCACGCCGGCCCGCTCGTGCACCTGATGCTCAAGTTGAAGAACCCGGCCAAGCTGCTATGGTTCGAGAAATTCCTCTCGCAGGTCACCGGCCTCAACGTCAGTATGGGCGAGCTGAACGAGATCGGTGAACGGGTTTACAACCTGGAACGGCTATACAACCTGCGCGAGGGACTGAGCGGCGCTGACGATGCGTTGCCGCGCCGCCTGACGCGCGATTCGATCTTTCCGGGCATCGAGGGCGGCGTGCCCCTGGAACCAATGCTGGCGGCCTATTACCGTATTCGCGGCTGGGACGTGCGCGGCGTTCCCGCGCCCAAGACGATAGAACGCCTGGGCATCAGAACCTGATCGGCGAGGAGAAGGTGACATGCCAACCCTGGTGCCGCACGCCGGCCTGGCCCGGCTTCTTGGCAAACAAGTGCTGGAGATCGAGGCCCGTTCAATCCGCGAGATGATAGATTACATCAAGGCGCGCATCGGCGAAGAGAGCTGGAAACAGGTGCGCCGGGCCACTATCCTGCTGAACGGAAGAAACATAAACTTCACAGGCGGCTACGACACTCCATTGGAACCCTCAGACCGTGTCTGGATGGTAGTGCCCTCGGGTGGGGGATAGTATGAGTTGCAACTATAGCTCTCTCAGTTTCATCTTTCCGTTGTCGTCTACCCGCACCCTGAACTCGCAGCCGCAATAGTAGCAACGGATCTCGTCTCCGGCTCTGAAGCCGTCGCCATACGGGTTGTTTGCGCTGCAAAGCGGGCAGTCGAACTCGTCGAAGATTTTTTTCGTGGGCGACTCGCTTTTTTCTTCGTCGCCACCGTAGTCCCTGATGGCCATCACTCCTCCAGTCGCTTTATCAGCTTCAATACCTTGCCCGGCTCGATGAGCACATCGAAAACGTAGCGTTTACCGCCTGGCGTCTCGAAAATAACCTTGTGCTTTCCTGCCGTGAGCTTCAACTTCTTATCGGGAGCAATTGGGGTTTCCCGTCCGCTATATTTACCGTCGACAAACACTTTTGACCAGGGCCTGGTGTTCGCAACCAGGAAGCCATATACAAGCTTGTGAGGCTTTTTGGGCTCCCTGGGCCTGACGATTTTTTCCAGTTCAACCTTGACCTCGTTCGCAGTGCCCTTCTTGATCTCGACATCTCTCTGTGCGGTCCTGTAGCCCCTCAACAGCGCCACGATTTTTACCTTGGCGCCTACCTTGAAACGCTTCGGTTTGATCGGCGCAGGGCCGAGCTTCTCCCCGTTTGCACTGATCTGTGCCCCACGGGGATGCGAGACCACTCGCAGCTCAGCGGTCTCGGGAACCGGCTTTTTCGGTGGCTTCTCGATGGCGGCTTTCCTTGTCTTGTTTTGCGCGGGGATCAGTGTCGCATCCAGGATCAGGTGTGTCCCAGCCTCGATCGTTATCTCTCTTTCGAAAGTTTTATAACCTGCTCGTGTCACCTTCACCCGGTGGACTCCAGGCGCAAGATCCTGTCCGACAAAAGGCGTCAGCGTTGCCGCGTGCCGGCCGTCCAGGACTACTTCCACTCCAGCGGCCGGATGGGTTATCAGCTCGAAGCCTGCCTCACCGGGTATTTTTCGCTGCTGCGCCAGGCGAACACTGACGAACGCAGACCAGCCCAGCAACAGCGCCATGACGACGGCCAGCGGGAAAAATAGTTTTTCTTGCATCGACCGCTGCCTGACGGTTGCCGGCGTTGGGCGATCCATCTTTACCAGGCTCAGGTCGGGACGATCGATCAGCCCCCGTGTCGGCAATTCGTGAATGTCCCCGTCCGGCTGGAGTTCCGGATCCGAGAAAAGCATGGTCTTTTCAGCGGCCAGATTCGGCCAAGCTGCCGCGACCGCCGAAGGCGTCGCCCGGGCATCGGAAAAAATCATGGTCTTGGCTTCTGCAATCTCCTGGCCGCCGGCGCTAACCACATCCGCATCATGCCAGGGTGCCTGTTTCGCGGAAGGGACGGGAGGAGGACTCGAACGAGGAATACCATTCTCTTCAAGCTCGTGAGAGGCGAAGATCATGGTTTTGGCATCCAGATCGACTTCTTCGGCCAGCGCTTCCTCCAACAACCCGCTCGCGGCTTCGCCATCTTCGGATGGCCGCTCCAACTGCAGGGATGACTCCGGGAAGTCCTGGTACTGCTCCAGGCGACGTAACTCGGCCTCCAACTCTGCCGAAAACATGTTCTTCATGAAAGCGGACAGATCGCGGACCGAGACCATACCGCTTTTCAATAAGAACGTCTGGAGTGCATCGCCAAATTCCGCCGTGTTCTGGTAACGGTCCTCGACCTCCTTGGCCAGTGCCTTGAGGATCATGTCTTCGAGTTCTTCGGGTATTTCCCGGTTGTATGTGGATGGCGGTACGACGTCCGCGTTGCGCACTTTCTCTAAAGTCGAGAAATCGCTCTCTCCCACGAAGAGGCGCTCGAGAGTGACCATCTCGTAGAGCAGCGTGCCCACGGTGAAGATGTCAGAGCGACCGTCGAGAGGCAGCCCGCGAACTTGTTCCGGGCTCATGTAACCGAACTTGCCCTTGAGCACCCCAGCCTGCGTCTTCTGTGAGCGATTGGCGGCCTTAGCAATGCCAAAGTCGCAGATCTTGACCTCCCCATCGTAGGATATGAGCACATTCTGCGGACTGACATCACGATGGACGATTCCCAGCGGGCGACCCGTGGAATCCTTGCGACTGTGCGCATAGTCGAGGGCCTCGCAGATCTTGTAGGTGATGAAGCTAGCCTTGATCACCGACATCGGGGTCCGTTCGCGAGCCATCCTCTCCTGGATGAAGCGCAGATCTTTGCCGTGAATGAACTCCATGGCAATGTAGTAGTCGTCTTCAAACTTTCCAAGCTCGTATATCTGCACGATGCCGGCATGCGAGAGTTCCGCGGCGATGCGGGCCTCGTCGATGAACATGGCGATGAATTCCTTGTCTTCCGCCATGGTCGGCAGGATCTTCTTGATCGCCAGAATACGCTTGAAGCCGTGAACGCCGCGCGAGCGGGCCAGGAAGATCTCGGCCATGCCGCCGACGTTGATTCTCTCGAGGAGCAGGTATTTCCCGAATGGTATCGGTTGCTTCAACCTATTCCGACTCCTTGAGGCCATCCAGCATCTGATCTATGTCGAAGTCGCCCCCTTCGCCGGAGCTTGATGCGGGCAAAGCAGCCGGCCCGGCGCCGGGGCCGTGCCTGGCAGCCGCCCTGGGTGCCGGCGCGGCTTTCGGTCTCTTTTCGAGTTCGGCAATTTTCTCTTTAAGCCGCCTGACCTCCAGTTCGGCGATCTTGAGAGCCTTGCCGCGTTGCAGGAAGTTGTGGTTCATCTTGGTCATCTCTGCAATATGGGAGGAACGAACTCGCTCGAGTTCCTTGATGTAGTGATCCTGCTTCGATTCCAGTTCCTGCATGTAACGCAGCTCGGCTTCTTCTCTCTCGCGAATGGATGCTTTCGTGTTTTCTTCAAGCTGTTCCAGCTGCTTTTGGGCCCGCTCCTTCTCCTGTGCCGCAATCGCGGCCTGCTCTTTCAAGCGTTGGTGCTCGGCCCCGGCCAGCTCGAGCTGCTCTGTGAACTGCTCTTTCTCGCCTGCCAACTGACCGGACCTCGCCTCGGCCTCCTGCAATTTGAGTTCTTTCTCCCGTAGGCGATCTTCCCAGAGGGTATTGTTTTCGGCAAGCTTCTCTTCAGACTCCTGTCCCAGCCGGTTCTCCTTCTCCTGGGCGATGGCCATCTGCTCGTTCATCCCGGACAGCCTCTCCTCCCAGCGCTGGATCCGCTGGCGAATATCCTCGCGGGTGCTCTCTAGCTGCTCATTCGAGCGGGACAGCTCGTCTTCCAACTCTCCTACCCTGCTCTCCGCGGCTGCGAGCTTTTCCAGGAGGGATGTCTTGAACTCCTCCGCCGCCCGAGCATCTTGCTGCGCTGCCTCGCGCGCTTGTTCCAGTAAGGCCTGACTCTCCCGGTACTGATCTTGAACCTGCCGTGAACTTTGCTCTATTTCCGCCAGGCGGGCCTCGGCCGAGGCGAGTTGTTCGGTTTGTTCGGCCTCCCGCTGCTGGGCGATCTGCTCATCGGAACGTGCCTTCTCGTCAAGTTGCTGCAGGCGGTTCTGCAAATCGGCTACCCGTTGCTCGAAACGGCCGGTCTCTCGCTCGAATTCGGCCCGAATGGCGCCGGCTTCCTCCTGCGCCTGCTCTCTCGTGCGAGACAGCATTTCTCCTGCCTCCTCGCGCGCCGAGGCCATCTCGCGCCTCAGTGACTCTATCTGGCTCTCGCGGCCGGCAAGCATGCCCTCGATCTCTTCGATCTTCTCGGAGGCGGCCAGGCGCTGCGATTCGAAAGATTGGGACATCTCCTGGTTCTCGGCAAACAAGTCAGATATTCGCCCGTCCCGTTCGGCAACCTGGCTCTCGTAACGCTCCCTTTCCGACTGCCAAGTCTCCGCTTCCTGACGGCGTTGGGTGGCAAGCTCCTCTAGCCTCTCCTCGCTCTCGGCAGTGCTGCGTTCGAACTCGGCCCTGATCTGATTGCGATCCTCTCCGACAGCCTGCAGCTCTTCACGTAAATCCCCCAAGCGCCGGTCCCGGTCGTCAATGGCCTGCTCGCTCTCCTGTCTGAGCCGCTCGATGATCTCTTCCCTGTTGTCCAGCTCGCGACCGGCGTTTTGCAGAGCATCTTCCTTCTCGTTGCGGGTCTGTTCCAGGAATTCTTCCAGGGCGGCAATCTGTGAGGTCAGCTCCTCTTCCTGCTGTGCCTTGAGCTGTTGTTCCTCGGACAGCTTCTCCCCCAGGTCGGCAACGCGTTGTTCCAGTTCCGCGCCCAGCCGTTCGACCTCGCGCTCAGCGACTTCCTTGTCCTTTCTTGTGACGATCAGCCTTTGCTCCAGGTCGCGGATGTTTTCCTGCCGGTCTCTAAGTTGAACATCCATGTCGTCCTTGAAGCGAGCATACTCCTGGCGCAACTCGTTATCTTCTCTTTCGAGTTCCTCGATCTTCTGCTCTCGCTCCGCCAGGCGGTCTCCCAGCCTATGCTCCTGGGTCTCCTTTGCCTCTCGCACTGCCGCCAGATCCATCTCCAGGCCGCCGATCTTCGATTCACGATCGTCAAGCTTGGCGGCAAGTCTTTTCTGCTGTTCATCCTTTTCTTGCTGTATGCTATCGAGTGACCCCTGCAAGGTAATAACCTTTTCATCGCGCTCTTCGAGCTTCTCGTCATAAGTTCGCGCCTGCTGCCGCTTTGCCTCGCGCAGTTCGTTCAGTTCCGTTTCAAGGGCGTTGGCTCGCTCCATCTGGGCTGAGAGGCCCTCGTTCAAAATTCGCTCGGAACGCTCTTTTTCTTCCGTCAACGTCTGCAAGTCGAGATCGAGCTTCTCGATCTTCTCTTCGGCATCTAAAAGCCGCTTATTGAGATCAGTCTCGATGGCCTCTTTGTCTGCCTTGGTTTGCCCCAACTCATGGCTGAGCTTGTGGATCGTCTCTTCGTTGGAGGCAATCGTCAACTCATGCCCCGAGTTGCTCTCGTGCAGCTCCTGTTCGCGAACAGACGCATCCTGAATGGTTGTATGCAGCTTCTCGCCAAGCAGGACATACTGTTCCTCGCCCGCCTTGATCTTTTCGAGCAAGCCCTTCTCGTGCTCTTCCCTGTCCCGCTCGGCCTGAGACAGGGACACGCGCATGTCGTTTATTTGCTTTTCTTTCTCGGCAACGACCTGGATGAGATCGTTCTCGGTAATAACCTTCTCTTCCATCAGGGAATCGATTGAAGCCTTGAATTCCCTGGCCTGCTGTTCAGCGTCCTTGCGGGCCTCATCCAGCTTGCGCTCGATGTCCTCGATGCGCATCTTGTGTCCCTGTATCTCGACCTCCTTGTCGAGAAGCTTCTCGTTGTAGGCAGAGAATTCGCGCTCCTTCTGCTCCCAGATCTCGGCCAGGCGGGCGATTTCCATCTCTCGTTGCTTGAGCTTGTCGCGCAGGAAATCGAGCTTGCCCTCCAATCCGTCCTTCGGCGCTCCCTTCTTTTTCGATCCCTTCCTGGACTTCTCGCCCGCTTTCGATTCATCCCCGATAAGTTCCTTGCGGGTATCCTTGATCGACTCGAAGGCCTTGTCGACGAAGTCCATGTCCTGGTCGCTTATGTACTTGCGATCCTTTGGCAACTCGGGGGGCAGAACCCCCGGTGAATCATCAACGTCTTCGACAATCGCCGCATCGTCGATGGTCTCGATCTCTTCGGCCCCAAGCATAGGCTGCTCATCCTGCTCTGCCTGTTGTTGATCGGCCGATACGGCATCCCCGGCATCCGGCGCCACTTGCTCGCCCGCAGGACTCTCGCCTCCCCCTTCGATCTCCGGGAAGCCCTCGACAGGCTCCTTCTCTGACTGCAACTCGGGGTCGTCGCCGCCCACGAACGAGACGACTTTCCTTTTGAACTCTTCCATGTCGAAAGGCATGATCAGGTACTCGTCGGCCGGGTATTTCCCCTGGCGATGTTTCTCGACAGATGCCTCGTCAGCCTCGGACGTCATGAAGATAATCGGGATCTCGCGCAGCCGCTTCGATTTTCGTATGCGGCTGCACAGCGTGAACCCGGACATATCCGGCATCTCGGCTCGCAAGATGATCAGATCGGGGTTCAACTCGTCGGCCTCGTCCAGGACTTCTTTTCCCTTGTCGATAAAGGAAAAGTGGTGGCCGCTGTCGGTAAGCAGCGCGGCCAACGAGAGCGCAAAGTCTTTTTCATGCTCGATAATCAGTATTTTCTTGGCAGTCATGACTCTGGAGGAACCTCTCGAAAAGATATCCGGTCAATAATGCAAAAAACTCCGAACAAACATACGGGTTTCAGGCGACGGATTCGTTGTAGAAAACAACGAGCGTGATGCAATGGAACTCCCTGTCGCTCGACTGGACAACCCGCAAATCGATGATTTCACATTTGGGATGCCGGCTCAACCACTCGGTCGCCTTTTCCCCGAGTTCCTCGCGGTTTCGCGCCAGTGTTGCGGAGAATACCTTGACACCGTTGAATGCCTTCATTTCCAATCCCCTCCTTCCCTGGTCCGGCAAGCGCGCCCATGACCTCCCAAGGCGGGCACTATCTGGTTGAGCATCGTCCCATTCAACCGCTCCAGGTGTCAAGAACCTTAGCTTTAGCTACTGGGCCACAGGAAGAGATGCCAAATGCTGAGGCTGTACTTTTTTCTCTCATATTCGAGTTTCCCAGAGGCAAAGTCGTCCACCACCAGCTGCTTTTCGGCCACAATATCCTGCATTTCGCTTTCCTGTTCCTCCACCGCCATCTGGACGTGCTCGATTTCTCCCTTGTCCAGCCAGACGCCATGTCCCTGCGGGCAGCGGTCGATCAACACCTCGGCGGCGTAGTTGTAATGGCTCTGGGTCATCAGAGAGCCGCACTCGGGACATTTGATGCTGGAGTTGGCCTGGTTCAGCAGTCCATGATCCGCCTTGTGCAGCTTGCTGTAGTTGGCTATCTCTTCGATCGCGAAAGTTTTCTCGCGGATGTCGATGATCTGGGCCAGGCGGTAACCCGGAACCCAGAACCCCTTGCAGGACGGGCATCTATCTACGTCCACACCCTCGTAGGGTTCTTGTGACATATCGATGTTACAACGCGGGCATTTCATTCTAGGCTCCTTGCGAATGAGACCAGACTCAGTACCCTGTATGCAGGCGGTGCCCGCACCATTGGCAGACTTCGTCATGGATGTCCGGCAGATCCCGCACCGCGGCGCCGCATTTCGGGCACTTCGCCAGGCGCGGGTCCGCGCCGTGCTTGATCTTTCCGAGGATCTCCAGAATGGCCCTGTCGGGGCTGGTATCTTTCTCATCGACATGCAGAAATTCCCTGATGACGGGGTCGGCGATGGATATCTCCTGGTCCATGACCAGCTTTCCAAGCAGGTAGACCAGGATGCGCTCGAGAGACTGCACGTCTTCCTGGGCCTTCTTGACCCCCAACTTATTGTCTCCGATGTCGACGCTCTGCATGCGATCCCAACGGTAACGAAAATACTCCCAACTCATGGCGCCACTCCTTTCTGAGCCCAACATAGTCCAAAGGGTCCAGCACGGTCAACCTCGACGGTAATCCCCTGCTTGACGAGGGACTGTCTATACCATTATCCTGGCACCGTGGAGGTGGGCATGGAGACGACCAAGAAGAAACTGTATTGCTGGAAGTGCAACTACGAGATAGTCCTGATCGACAAGGTGGTCCGCCAGGACACCTGCCCTTCCTGCGATGCCGATCTACGCTGCTGCAAGAACTGTCGTTTCTGGGACTCCGGCGCCCACAACCAGTGCCGTGAGAACCTCACCGAGTACGTGCCCGACCGCGAGAAAGCCAACTTCTGCGCATCATTCGAGATTCGCCGGGGTAAACCGGGCCAGGCCGAGGACATGAACGCGGCCAAGTCCAAGCTGGAAGCGCTCTTCAAATCCTGATCGGCCGATTAGCTGACTAGTTTCTGTCGAATGCAACCTGAAGAAGGCCGAAAGGCGGCTTTGTCGTTCTGTCGGAGATCGTCTCGTACAGGTCGAACATGAGGAACTTCTGATCGGAACTGAATCCGGCGAACTTTGTCTTGGGGTGTGGCTGCCACTTGTGAACCAGGGTGGCACCCTCCGGCCCGTCGGACGTAAGCCTGTCGTAGTAGTACAATTTCAGATTGATGTCGGCCGGCAGGCCCGGCAAGGGACGATCGACCGGTACGTAAAGCCTGGCCGCGCCGGGCGCGAATGTCAGGCGCGGACTAATCCGGTAGGCTTTTCCCACGAAGTCCTTTCCAGAAAGATCGAAGCTGGGCTTGACTCTCTTCATGACGATCGTCACGTCTTCCTGGAGCAAGTTTGGCCCGACAACCAGCCGGGCACCGTCAGAGGCGAACCGCAGGCTGCCGCCCTCGGAACCCGCGACCGCCTTGACGACGTTAGCGCCTTCAGCTGCCGTGACTTCAATCGGGCCGCGTTTCTCGCGCTGGCATCCGCTAGCGGCCAGCAACAACAAGGCACATGCGAGAGCGCACAGTTTGGCGGGATTGATCATCATGACCCCCTTGCGGTTATTGGCATTCCATACATGTCATTCTTTTTGCTCCCCTGCACCATCCATCCGAGAAAGTGGGTAACACAGGCCGGCCCTTTTAGCAACCCCACCAACATTCTTGGTAGATTCGACTTGTCTTTTAGCGGGCGCTCAAAGATAATGGCCCGGTGCTTGCCAGAAATCATCTAGCATGGGGATTGGGCCTGATCTCCCTGTTTCTGATTGCCGGACCGGTCAGGGCAGCGGAAGATGACGGGGGAGAAGACATCGAGGTCGAGCTCTTCTTCGCCCCGGCCGAAACGGTGGAGAGCGCCGTGCGTCACGTGCAGCCGCTGGCGCACAGTCCTTCGGCCATGACCGTGCTCACCCGCGAGGATATCGAGGCTTCGGGCGCCCGCAGCCTGCCCGAGGTGTTGCGCCTGGTTCCAAACATGGACGTCGACATGGTCAAGCCGATGTGGTACGCCGTCGGCGTTCGCGGCGAGACCAGCGAGGCTTCCGACTCGTTGCTCCTGCTAATCGACGACCGCGATGTCACTTTCGAGTTATTCGGAGCCCCACTGTGGACGGTGCAGCCTTTTTCGCTGGACGATGTCGAACGCATCGAAATCGTTCGCGGACCGGGCTCGGCCCTTTACGGTGCCAACGCCTACGCCGGTGTGGTGCAGGTGTTCACCCGCCGTCCGGGCGAGGGCCCGACAGCATCCGCCTCCATCCGGGGCGGTGAGCACGGGGCGCTGGAGCTCAACGGGCGCTGGAGCGGCCGGGCGGGCCCCGTTTCATTGTCGGCATCAACGGGCGTGACACGCCAGGATCTCTGGACGGGACGCGACATAAGGGGCATCGATACGCTCAGGGGGCGGCTGCAGGGGAATATCGACCTGGAAAACGCCGGAAACCTGCTCTTCGAAGGCGGCAGCTATTATACCTCGGGCAAACTGCACGCAGACGTGGGAGAAGTCGATCTGCACGATCTGCTCGACTTCTACGGCAAGCTGCGTTACCAGCTGGGCGATTTATCCTTCCAGGCGGTATATGACCATGTCTCGGTCGAATCCGACCTGGGCATGAACTTGTATTCCAGCCTGCTGAACCAGACGCTGGCAGAAGTTCCGCCCATCGACGGCCGGGTCGACAAAGTCTCGCTGCTGGCCAGACACGCCGTCGAGTTTGTTCACAACCGCATGTCATACGGCATCGAATACGTCTACAACTTGTACCATGCAGACGCTTTCTACGATCCCGATCACATCGAGCAGAGGGTGGGTGTCTTTCTGCAGGACGAGTTCGATCTGGCCGGACTGCTGAACGAGTTGACCGCTGCCGAGATGCCGCCGCTGATAGTGACCGCCGGCCTGCGTTACGATCACAACTCGGTGACGCGCTACGAGTTGAGCCCGCGCGCCGCCGTGGTATTCGCTCCCAGCGACGAACACTCTTTCCGCTTTGGATACGCGCACGCCTTTCTCAAGCCGACCTTCTTCGAGTCGTCTTTGGATATCAGGCTGGACGACATTCACGGTTACGGGTTCAAGCACCTGAACGTGGCTAACCCCGACCTCGAGAACCAGACTCTGGATAGTTTGGAACTCGGCTACCGCGGCGATTTCCTGTCCGGGCGCCTGATTGTCAAGCTCGATTTCGCCTACAACTGGTACCGGAACTTGATCGGTTTTTCATACGACCCCGACCTGATGAACTACATCGAGATCGGCGGCCTGCGCATCCCTGATCTCAACGGCCCGGGCATCGGCTTCTCCAATGCTCCCTCGGGCGACAACGGCCACGATGTCGAGTTGCAGATTGTCGCTCATCCCAGTGAGCGATCGCGCCTTTTTGTGACACTCGGCTACCGGCAAATCTTCTCTGATCAGAAGAAACACATCTCCGTCAGCGAGCCGATCTGGAAGGCCTCGGCGGGCGCCGATTTAGGCAGGCTCTCGGGCTGGTCGTTGTCTGTGAGGACGTTCTACACTTCATCATATCAGCGCGCGGCCGGCAACCCGGACGGAGTGCTGGAACCGATGATTCACGTACAACTCCCGGCTTCCTGGCTTCTCAACGCGCGCCTGGCCTATGCATTCAGCGTAGGCCCCGCAACCCTCGAGGCCGGCCTGGAAGGCTTCAACCTGCTCGGTTTCAGATTCAGGGAACTCGGCGGTTTCACGGACGGCTCCCTTTTCAACGAGCCCGACTTCGGCGGCGAGCGCCTGGGGCGAAGGGTTGTACTGTTCATCCAGGGCGAGATCTAAAAACCCGTATCAGTCCGGCGGGGCACAGCCCATCTTTACTTCCACAGTACCTACCTCTCCGCTCCGCAGGCGGTCACAGGTAGGGCCGTAGAAATCAATCCGGTTATTGGCCGCATCGTAGTCGAAGCCGTCAGTTTGATTGCGATCGATGGGCTGGCCGTCGAGGTAGACCCAGATCCAGTCGGGCTTCTCGGGAATCACCGAAAGAGCCAGGCTGCAGTCGAAGACCGCCTTGCCGATCTCGGAAAAGGCGGCCTCCAGTTCGTCTCGCGAGCTGGCCGGGTAGTAACGTACGGCATCGGCGCGCGGCCGACCGCCGGCCACGGCCATGTCGTTGAGTAAAGTGGGGTTGGCGCTGTTCAAATCTTCTCCCAGGCCTATGACGAAAGTATCGATGCCGTGCTGGTGCAGGCTGTCGACAGCCGAAAGCGCCAAGTCGCTGTCGGCCTGGTTCTGGCCCGCGCCGCCGCCGTTGGGGCAGGTCGGCATGCCGTCCGTCACCAGGACAACGAAATTCTTGCGCTGATCGTCCTGCAAGCCGTCATAAGCGTCTGCGTTCTGTAATGACTCGCCGGTCGGAGTTCCGCCCCAGGCAATGAAGGCGTCCACCAGCCCGCGTATCAGATCGGCCGAGTCGTTACTCACCTCTACCGAGACCACTCCCGGATCGCACTTGTCCTGATTGGGAAAGGCCATCCAGCCGAAGCGAATCTTGCCTTCGAATTCGTCGAGCAGAAAATGAACGGCATCGCGCAGATCCATGACTTTGGTGCGCCTGGGTAAGTTAGCCGAGGTCGGATCATTCATGCTGCCGGATTTGTCAACTACCAATAGCAGATTGGCCAGCGGGCTGGCATCGAGCACAACCTCGTCGCAGATGGGAATGTCCCCCCCATGCTTGTCCGCGCCCTGCCCGTCGGAACCCGTATCGCTGCCGCCGCCGTCATTTCCGTCCGTGGTACCGTTGGCGTCGCCGGATCCGTTCTGGTCATCCGAGCAGGCGACCACGGCCAAAAGCAGCGCAGACAGCACAAGGCGGGCAGCTACCCGTGGAACCAGGCGCATCATCGGAATCACCCGATCAATCCGGCGGGGCACAACCCATCAACACCTCTACGTCATCGATGGCGCCGCTGCGCAACTGGTCGCACAACGGTCCGTAGAAGTCGACCTGGTTGTGGGCGTCGTCGTAATCCCAGCCGTTTACGTGATCCTTGTCGCGGGCCTGGGCCACGCAGTTTTCGCCGTTGGCGTCGCAGAAGAAAACCCACAGCCAGGCGGGATACTCGGGCACGCTGCCCAGCCCGAGGTTGCAACCGATCACCATCCCTCCGATGTCCTGCAGGGCTTGTTCGAGATCGGAAAGGCTGTTGGCCTGGTAATACTTGGTGGCGCCAATCCGCGGCCTGCCGCCGGCATCGGCCATGTCGTTGAGCAGATCGGGATTAGTGTTGTTGAGATCCTCACCCAGCCCGATCACGAAGGTGTCCACGCCTGAAGCGTGCAGGCTGGTGACGGCATTCAATGCCAGGGTGGTATCCGCGGTCGTGACGCTCTGGCCATTGCCTGTCGGGCAGGTCGGCATGCCGTCTGTTAGCAGCACAACGAAGTTGTTGCGCTCTTCGTCGTGCAGACCCGTGTAGGCGTTGGCATTATTCAAAGAGTCGCCGGTGGGCGTACCGCCGTTGGCTGATAAGGCGTTGATACGTCCGCGGATGGTATTGGCCGAGTCATCGGCGCACTGTACCGAGACATCCCCCGCAAGGCAGCGTGAATCGGCGGGAAACTGCAGCCAGCCGAAGCGGATCTGCCCCTCGCCCTGGTCGATCATCATGTTCAGCGCGTCCTTGGCGTCCTGGAGCTTGGTGCGGTTGCTGCCCACCGAGGTGGGATCTTTCATCGAGCCGGACTTGTCGACCACCAGCAGCAGGTTCGGGGGAATGGCCCCGGCCTGGATCTCGAAGGTATCGCAGATCGGCAGGTCTCCCGGACCTATTCCTCCGTCCTTCTTGGTGTCGCTGCCATTCGAGCCGTCATCATTGTTGGTGCCGTCACCGTTGTTGCTGCCGTCTCCGTTGCCTCCGTCGCCGCCGTTGGAATCGCTCGAGCAGGCCGGGAGCCACAGGATTACAAGCAAGCTCAGAAACAAGAACGCGCTCCTTACGAGAATGCGCTTCATGACAGCCTCCTTGAACCAGGTTACAGCCGCACTTTTATTCTATGCCGGGAGCATTGGGGCCGTCAAGGTCCAGAGCCTGTTTTGTGATCCGACGCACATTTTCCAGAGGGCGCCGGAAGCTAGTATGATAATGGGGGATTGGTGAAGGGATGGAGACGATGAGCAAGCAGAGATTTATTACCATGGCTGCGTTCTTGGCTCTGGTGACCGGATGCACTTTCAACCCGCGCTACGCTGACGGCGACTACTACAATTGCCGGCCCGACGGCACCTGCCCCGACGAGTGCACTTGTCTGGGAGGAGACATTTGCGTTCCCGACAGTCAAGACCAGGAGCCCGAATTGTGCGCCTGGTGTGAAAACGGATTGACCGCCTGCGATGGGAAGTGCGTCGACACCGAAAAGGACATCGAAAACTGCAATGGCTGCGGAAAGCTATGCCTGGTCCGGGACGGGCAAGCAAAATGCGTGGCAAGCAAGTGTGAGATTGCCTCCTGCAACCCGCCCTTTGCAAATTGCGATAGCAAAATCGAAAATGGCTGCGAGAGCAACACCGACAGCGACAAGGACAACTGCTCCGGCTGCGGCAAGCCCTGCTTCTTTGCGCATGCCGGGGCGGCCTGCGAAAGCGGTGCATGCCGCATGGCTGACTGCGAATCGGGATTCGCCGACTGCAATTCGCGTGCTGACGATGGTTGCGAAATTAAGCTGGGCACGTTGACGGACTGCGCAGGCTGTGGCGATGCCTGCGACGACTACCCGCAACCCAAGTGCAACAACGACGGGACGCTGACCGTGTTCGCAGGCACTGCGAGCTGCGAAGACGGCTGCGTCTACCAGACCCACACGGATGACTGCGGCGCGCTAGGCTGCCTGAACGGCCGCTGCCTGAAAAACATCTGCCCAGACTCCAGCCTGTGCGAGCTGGGCGAGTGGTGCAACGCAGAAAACGTCTGCCTGTGCGGCCGCCCCGGGGAAATCTGCGGCGGCGCTTGTTGCGACGGGCTGTGCACCAACTTGCAGGACGATTCGCAAAACTGCGGGGCCTGCGGTCACGACTGCAAACTAAACTCGCACTGCGAGTCGAAAACCTGCGTCTGCGACGAAGGCTTCGGCGACTGTGACGGCAACGCGGCCGGCTGCGAGACAAATATCTCCGACAACGACAATGCTTGCGGAGCCTGCGGCACTACCTGTGTGCCTGACGCCTCATGCCACGGCGGCGCCTGCTCAATCTCGGGTTTCTTGTGCAACGGCATCTGCGACATCGCCGGCGCGACCTGTTGCGACCTCGGAAATGGATATGTCTGCACAACAGATTACTGCCCCGGTCAAAACACAACCTACTGCAACGACCCCGGTGATTGTCCGGACCAGGTGTGCTGCCTGGATTCAGTTGCTGGTAGTACGATTGGAATATGCAAGCAGGATTGCAGTCTCGCACACACAGTGTGTTCCTCGGATTCCCAGTGTGCGCCTCTCAACTGTTGCCAGCAAGAAGCAACAGACACGATCAATGGCTCCACCTACAACTTTTATATCTGCTGTGAAGACTAGAAAAGTCACGGGCGTCCGGACAGGTAGCTGGCCATCTTGGCCGCATCGACCGCCGCTGGGGGAAACAGGAACATGCGGCTCAGCACAACTACTTCTATGACCAGTCCGAAGGGGCTCGCCGGCGAATAGCCCATCGACATGCTGAAGCTTCCCGAAAAGGCGACCATCGAGCGCAGGTCGGGCGCCAGAGGGGCCATGGCCCCGCGCGAGCGCTCTTCTTTTATCAAACCGGCGGCCTTTTCATAAAACGCCCGGCCCGCCTTCTTGGCGCCCGAGGCCTCTGAGGCGACCGCCAGCCACAACCATGCCTGGATCTGCGCCTGATGGCTGTCGAGCCTGCCTGCGGCTTTTTCGAGAGCCGCAATTGTGTCGGCCGGCTTGGCGCTCTTTCCATCCGCCATGTCACACACCGCCATGAGCGCGGCCGTGGCCGGGTAGTCCCCGCAAACCTGGGCAGCCTGATCCAGCAGGCGGCGAACATCTTCCAAGCTGCCACCTTGCATCATCAGCGTTCCTACGCTGGCGACTGCGTCGCAGAAGACGTCTATCGATCCCGCTTTCACGGCCTGACCAAATTCCTCGACAACCTTGCCATAGGCGTTGACGGCATCCTGTAATGCGTGACCCATGACTTTTTTATCATCCATCAGGCCCCTGACCGCTGTTAGATGCGCCTTCCATAGATCGTATATCGGCGCTGTGCCCTTTTTTGCACGCCTCTCAACCCAAGCGGCAGCCGCATCGAGCGGGGCGGGATCCTTCTCCCGCAGCGCCTTGCGCACGGCGGCGCCGGCGTACACCGCGAGAAACTCTTCAGGGATCGGCTTGCCGCGCATGGCGCGGCGATATCGGTTCAGCGTCTGCCAGGCCTCCGCCCCGGGCACTCCCAACTGGTTGCACAGGTAGATCATCTGCACACCGGACAAATCGGCCGGATAGCGGCTGTTGTACACATGTACCTTTGCCAAAAATGATTTCCTGGACTGCTTGTCCTGCATGTCACCGCCGATAAAAGCAATGAAGGCCAGATAAGTCGAGGTGAGATCGGCAAGCTTCTCGTTGGCCGGCCTGAAACGCGCCAGATCGCTTTCTATAGCGGAAAGCGTCTGGCGGTCGACCCTGCCCCGGCCCTGTCCCGCATAGAAGCGGCCCATGACTTTCATCAGGCCGGCTCCGATTCTTCGTGATAGAAAATACGGGGTCGGCGGAGCGCCGCGCGCCTTGCTCCCGAAAGCCCAGGCTTTCTTATAGAGCAGACCCTGTTCCATAAGAGCGCGAATGAAGGCCTCGTCCAGGCGCGGGTTTGCGGCCCGGACGACCTCCTGTTCGCGAAACATTTCCTGCACCCGCCAGGGCTCGTCCAACTCCAGCAAAATCGCAGCGACAGCAGCCATCGCGTCGCCGTTTTTCCCGCCCGCTGACTTCTTACGCTCTTTAGCCAGACGCCCGCGCAGCCGGGCTCGTTCGAGGTCGGCCTGTGGCGTTGTCTTGGCGACCTTTTTCAGAGCCTGTTCGGCATCCTGCGTCTTGCCCTGTTCGAACAGGGCCTCGGCCACGAAGGCCGCGCAACTCTTGGATGCCTTCAGATCGCACAGCGTGGCCGCGGCCATCTGCATCTGTTTCCATTTCCCCTCGCGGCGGTCTACCTCACAGAGGCCTTCGAGCAACGCCCGGCGCAGTTCGTCCCCGGCCGAACTTTTCAGCCTGCGCGCGGCCACCCAGCGTAAAGCACGCCTGCCGTAAGGAGCCAGGGCGACCAGTTGGGCCGACAACTTGACGGACGGCAGATCCTTGCCCCCCGGTTGCAGCGCCATCACGGCCATGGCCGAGCGCAGTATACCCAGCGAATTCTCCGCCGCAGACAGCCTGCGGTAGATCTTTACAAGCTCCAGGTCCCACTGGTCGGGTACCTGCTCGGATGACAGCACCGCGGATTCGGTCAGCGAAAGCACCGCCAGCCATCCGACGAGCTTGTCTAGCTGTTGCAGCGGATTGATCTTGGTAAGCTCGGGAAGTGTAGTTTCCAGATCCCGGGCGCGCTTGAACCTGGCGGCCGGCTTGCCCGCCTTGAGCAGATCGAGATCGTACTGCTGGGCCACGGCGGGCACCAGGCGGGCGACGTCCGGTGTGAACGAATCCGCGCTTGCTGTGGCCGCACCGGTAATAAGCGGCAGCAGGGCCAAGAGGCCTATGAATCGCGTCATGGCCTGCGCCACAGCAACATCGCAAGCAGCAAGAGCGCAAGGCCGCCCGCGCCCGCAGCCGGATTCGAAGAATGACTGCAGCCGCAACCCGAGCCGCCGCAATCAGGCGCCTCGACGCACTGCTGTTCGAGACACATCATGCACTCCCCGCAGGCGTAGCCGTCGGGCCGCGTCTCGTGCTCGCAGCCCGAGTCCGGGTTACACCAGTCGTCGGTGCAGGGATCCTGGTCGTCGCAGGCTCCGCTGTCGGTAGCCAGGCAATGACCGCCCGAGCAGGCCGCCGCCCCGCAAAAGCCGCCGCCGCAAGCAGTTCCATCGTCAACGCTTGCATGACTGCAGCCCAGGTGGGTGTCGCAAGAGTCGTCGCTGCAGGGATTGTGGTCGTCACAGTCGAGCGTCGTTCCCGAGCGGCACATGCCGGCGAAACAACTCTCTTCGCCATCGCAAACGTTTGAGTTGAGGCAAGCTGTTCCGTTGGTTACGGGATTGTAAAGACACCCGCTGGCGGGGTCACAGGCCTCGTCGGTGCACAAGTTGGAGTTGGAACAATCGAGCGCTTGGCCCGGAGAGCATAGGCCGCCCTGGCATGTCTCGGTGCCGTCGCACAGGTTCGCGTCGGGACATGGCGTGCCGGAAGGCACCTGGACACAGTGCCCCCAGTTGCCGCCCACGTTGCAAGCCTCGCATTCTCCCGGGCAGGTCGACTCGCAGCAGACGCCGTCGACGCAATAGCCCGAGTTGCACTGCGCGGAACCGGCGCAGGACGCTCCCAACTCGCCACCTACGAAATCGATGATGAAGCTCTCGAACTCGTCGACCTTGGTGCTGCAGCCGAAGTAGGCGCAATTTTGATCGCCGTAAGAGGTGACCCCGGCCACGTACTCCTGGCCGCTGCGAGTGACGAAGGCAGGACCGCCGCTGTCGCCTTCGCAAGGTCCGCCGGGCGACTGGTCTGAACAGATCGAGTTCGACACGGCCCAACCCCCGTTGCCTATGGAACAGCCGCCCCCGCTGGTGCAGACCCAGTCGAGAGCGTTGTCGACCGTGAGCTTGCTGCCCGCATTGCCGTACTCATCCTCTCCGTAGCCGACATACTCGAGTATGCCGCCCACATCGAGTTGGGAAATACCCAGGCTGTGGGGCAGGTAGGGAATCGGCGTGACATTGGAAGGGGCCTGGCTGGAAAGCCGCAGCATGGCGATGTCGTTTATCAGGTTCTGTGAGTCCCAATACGGGTGAACCAGCGTGTCCGATACGTAGCGCCTGGTGGAACTATAGACGCTGCTGCCGAAGTAGATAGTGTAGGCACTGGCGCTGTATCCTTCAACGCAATGGGCCGCCGTCAGGACGACATCAGAACTAATCAGCGTGCCACTGCACATGTACTGGCCGAAGGTCATGGCAATCACGGCGTTGTGGGCCGGGTTGCTGTCAGTCTGGCCGTTGATAATTGGAATGCCGAGATGACCGATGCCGACGGGCTGTTGCTCGCCGCATGCGGCCAGGGAAACGGCAACGCTTACAAGAATGAGAAAACGACTCAAGACGGCCTCCTTCTCCTCCCGTAGAAAACTCTACCAGACCATCGATCAGAAACCAAGACGAGCATGAGAAAACCACAGTATAGCAACAGATCGCCCAGGCCGCCTCCGACGGGCCCGCAGCCGCAACCGCCGGCGCTCTTACAATCCGGGTCGTCGACGCACTGGTTGTTGCGGCAGACGAGGCACTCCCCGCACTTCATTCCGTCAGGCCATGGCTCGTTGACACAGCCGGTTTGTGTGTCGCACGAGTCGCGGGTGCAGGAGTTGTCATCGTCGCAGGATATGCCTGAGGAAAGCTCGCATGAACCCGTCCTGCACTGCATGTCACCGCAGGGACTCGTGCCGCAATCCGTGCCGTCCGCCAGGGCCTGGTTCAGACAGCCCGACTGGCTGTCGCAACTATCCAGAGTGCAGGGGTTCTGATCGTCGCAAACTGGAACATCCCCATCCGTGCAGAATCCCCACTGACAGGTTTCCCGTCCGTCGCACAAGTCGTCGTTGTCGCAGGGAGTGCCGTTATCGAGTTGTTCGAAGACGCAGCCGCTAGCCGCGAAGCAAGCGTCGCTGGTGCATGGGTTGGAATCGACACAATCGAGCGCTGTCCCGGCCAGGCAGATCGCATCCTGGCAGATCTCGTCCCCGTTGCACTTGTCGCCGTCCGGGCAAGCCGACCCGTCCGGGGCCGCTTGGCAGCTTCCCAGAGCCCCGGGGACCGCGCACGACTTGCAAGGGCCGGAACAGGCCTCCTCACAGCAAATACCGTCCACACAGAATCCCGAGCGGCACTGGCCGCCCGATGAGCAGGAGGCGCCCGGTCTGCCCTGGACGAAGTCGTCTATGAAGCCCAGGTACTCGTCAACCTTGGTGCTGCAACCCCACATGGCGCAGTTCTGGTATACGTAGGACGACACGCCGGCCACGTACTCCTCGGAGTCGCGAACGATCAGCGCCGGACCGCCGCTGTCACCGAAGCAAATCCCGGACGGCGTCTGGTCCTGGCAAATGGTGTAGCGCTCTGCGAAGAATAGACCCTGGCTGCATCCGTCCGGGGCGGTGCACACCATTTCGATGTTGTTGGTGGCCGCGAGCTTAGTACCGACCTGTCCGTTCTCGTCCTGGCCAAAGCCGACGAACTCGACCGGAACGCCGATGTCCGCGTCGGTGACTTGCAAAAGATGCGTCAGCGGCGGGATAGGAGAAACGCCCGGCGGGGCCCCGCTGGAAAGAAGCAATAAGGCCAGGTCTCCGCTGGATGTCTGGCCGCCCTGGGGATCGTAGCCCGGATAAACAGACGTCTCTTCCACAGCCCGGGTCATCGACGCGCCGGTATCGTTGCCGAACAGCACCAGAAAGTTGCTCGGGGCGATATCCTGGCCGGCGTCGTTGGCGCAGTGGGCCGCTGTCAGCACAACCCGGGGGGCGATTAAAGTTCCCGAGCACATGCCCAGGCCGTTAAACAGCGCCACGACCGCCATGTGGGAAAGGCGCAGGTCGGGCTCACCGTTTATGATCGGGTAACCGATGAAGTCGTAGTCCTCAGGCGCGTTTTCCTGAAGCGAACACCCCGCGGTAAAGGCGACAACGACAAAGAGAACACTCGCGCACCGGATCATCTTCCAGGCCTCACGCACAGCCCCAGCAGAAGCAAAAGCGCAAAACCCAGCCCGCGCGGCGTCTCGTCTGTCGGCTGCGAGCAACCGCAGCCCGAACCACCGCAGTCGGGCGCCTCAACACACTGCTGTTCGAGACACATCAGGCATTTGCCGCAGGCATAGCCCTCCGGCAGGTTCTCATGCACACAGCCGCTGGAAGGGTCGCACGAGTCACTGGTGCATTCGTTCTGATCGTCGCAATCATCCGTGTTTGACGATACGCACTTCCCTGCGGTGCAGTACTGCTCACCGCACATCCCACCACCGCAAGAGGTGTCGTCTGTAACCGCCACATGCCGACAGCCACCTCCGTCACACGAGTCGTCGGTGCATGGATTGCGATCGTCGCAGTCCATGGCCGTGCCCGGGCGGCAGACGCCGTCGCCGCAGGTTTCCTCGCCGTCACATAGGTCTCCGTTGGAACACGGAGTTCCGTCCGGCATGTGATTGTTGAGGCAACCCAGGGCCGGATCGCAGCTATCGCCGGTGCACACGTTGGAGTTGTGGCAATCGAGCACCTGTCCGGCAGTGCAGCTTCCGGCCTGGCAGGTCTCGGTGCCGTTACAGCGATTGCCGTCCAGGCATTGCGTGCCGTTTGGAACCTGCAGGCATTCGCCCCGGTGACCGGACAGGTTGCAAGCGCTGCATTCGCCGGAACAAGACGACTCACAGCATACACCGTCCACGCAATGACCCGAGTCGCACGCGGCGGCAGTGGTGCAGGAGGTACCCAGGCCGCCGCCGAAGAAATCCTCGATCTCCTGCTCGAACTCGTCTACTTTTGTGCTGCAGGCGAAATCCTGGCATCCCTGCCCGACGTAGGAAGAGACGCCGGCAACATAGTCGGTGCCTGAGCGGTTGACGATGGCCGGTCCGCCGCTGTCACCCTCGCATAACCCACCCGGCGTCTCGTCCATGCAGATGTTCTTGGATGTGGCAGGATTGGGCCAGTTACAGCCGTAGCCGTTGGTGCAGACCCAGTTAATGTGATCGGTGTAGATCATTTTCGTCCCGGCGCTATACTCGTCATTGGGATCAGTCATGCCGAAGCCAACGAAATCGAATGACGTCTGGTTACTGACGTCCGTCTGGGTGATGCCCAGGCTGTGCGGCAGGTAGGGTATCGGCACGGCGCTCGATGGCGCGTCGCTGCCCAGGCGCAGCAGGGCGATATCGTAGCGGATGTTCTGCTCGTCGTAGCTGGGATGGATCCACTTGTCGACCACGGTGCGCCGGGTGGTGCTGTTGACCGTGCTGCCGAAGTAGATGGTGTAGGAACCGACGCTGGAGCCCGCGCAGTGGCCGGCCGTAAGCACCACCCGGGGCGCGATCAGCGTCCCTGAGCACATGTAGCCGCCGAAGGTCATAGCCACCACCGAATAGTGAGCAGGATCGGTATCGGCCTGCCCGCCCATGATTGGATAATTAATAAATTCGAATTGCGGCCGTTCCGAAGAACCACACCCGCCCACAAGCAAACCCCCGAGCAACAAAGAAAAACCTGCGAACCGCCGGGAACCAGCCATATTTATAACTCCTTCTCCCCACTGTCCTATGATCAGTTTAGCGCCGCATGGACCATGGCACAAGGCCGAATACCGACAACATTGACTCCCACGCCTGTTGCCGGTAGTTTTTATGCCTGCAGACGAACAGGGAGGTCAAGGCATGGCCGAGGAAAAACCGGTGGGAGGCGATCTTTCCAGGCTGGTAGATGAGGGCAAGCTGGATACTGTTATCACCGCCTTCCCCGATCACTACGGGCGCCTGATGGGCAAGCGCATCCCGGCCGCCTACTTTGTCGAAAATCTGATGCACGCCCAAATCCATACCTGCAACTACCTTCTGACCTGCGATATGGAGATGGAGCCGCTGCCGGGGTTTGCCTTCTCGAGTTGGGACCAGGGTTACGGCGATATGCAGCTGAAACCCGACCTGGCCAGCCTGCGCCTCTTGCCCTGGCTTCCCGGAAGCGCGCTGGTGCTGTGCGATCTGTTCGCCGGCAACGGCGACCCGGTGGAGATGAGTCCGCGTCGCATCCTGCAGCGTCAGATCGATGTCTGTCGGCAACGTGGGCTGTTTCCGCTTGTGGCCTCCGAGCTCGAATTCTACCTGTTCGAAGGAACCGCCGCCGAGTTGGCCGGGCGCGATTTTCGGGATCTGGCACCCACCACGCCCTACCTTATCGACTACGATATCCTGGGTACCACCCGCGACGAGGATTTCCTGAAAGACGTGCGCACAATAATGCCGCTGGCCGGCATTCCGGTGGAGAGCAGCAAGGGCGAATGGGGCCGCGGCCAGCATGAGGTCAACCTGCGCTTCTGCGATGCGCTCGAGATGGCCGACCGGCACGTGATCTTCAAGCAGGGTGTCAAGCTGCTGGCCGGCAAGCACGGGCGCACGGCCACCTTCATGGCCAAGGTCTCGCACCTTTCGGCTGGCTCATCCTGTCACATTCACACGAGTTTCAAAGACCAGAACGGGCGTAACGCTTTCTGGGACGACGAGGCCGAGCAGCCGTCACGCCTGTTCGGCTCATTCCTGGCCGGCTGCATGCGCCACGCCGCTCACCTGTCGATTTTCTTCGCCCCGACGGTCAACTCATACAAGCGCTACCGCTCGGCCAGCTTCGCCCCGGTCTCGATCGCCTGGGACAATGACAACCGCACCTGTGGCTTCAGGGTGGTGGGCGAGGGGCAATCGTTGAGGATCGAAAACCGCATTCCCGGAGCCGATGTGAACCCCTACCTGGCCTTCGCGGCCACGCTGGCGGCAGGGCTTTCCGGCATTGATCGCAAGCTGGATCTTCCCGCCCCGGTCTCCGGCAACGCCTACCAGACGGCCGGCGTCCCGCGCGTGCCGGCGACCCTGCCCGATGCCATACGCTCGCTCTCGACGGGCATTTTAGCGACAGAGGCTTTCGGCCGCGAGGTGATTGAACACTACCGTCACCTGGCCGAAATGGAACAGGCGGCTATCGACAACCAGGTCAGCGACGCCGAACTGAGGCGCTATCTGGAGCGTATATGATCACCTGCTGTGCAACTGTTTTGACAATCCCGGGCATCCAGACGCCCCAGGGGGAAAGGAAAAGAAATTGAAACGAATGACAGCGGGCGGACTTTGCCTGGCCATGCTGGCCATCTGCGGCCTGGGTAGCGGCTGCCAACAGGAACGTTCGGTCGACTACGACCGATCGGGGCAAGCGTTGCAGGCCGGCGCCGAGCGGTTGCCCTACCAACCGGGCGTGGTCTTGGTGAAGTTCAAGCAGCCCTATGCCGAGCGGGTCGACCGGACCCTGGCCGCGGAGATGGGGCTTTCGCTGCAGTACCGCAGTCGTATCGGTGTGTACGTGACGCGTGTTGGCACGGCCGAGACAGTACCCCAGGCTGCCGCGCGGGTGAGCAAGGACCCACGGGTGGTCTATGCCGAGCCCAACTATCGCATCGAGTTTTTCAACACTCCCGATGATCCTCGTTTTGCGGAGCAGTGGGGTTCAGACAACACCGGCCAAACCGGCGGTAGCGCCGATGCCGACATCGACGCTGTCGAGGCTTGGGATATCTCTATCGGTTCCCCGAGCGTGGTGGTGGCGGTGCTCGACACCGGCGTCGACTACACCCATCCCGACCTGGTCGCCAACATGTGGACCAACCAGGACGAGATCCCCGGCAATGGAGTCGACGACGACAACAACGGCTACATCGACGACGTGCGCGGCTGGAATTTCGAGTCTGAAACCAACGATCCGGCCGACTGGTACGGGCACGGCACCCACTGCGCCGGCATCATCGGGGCCAGTGGCAACAACGCACTGGGAGTGGCCGGCGTCAACTGGCGGGTCACCATTATGCCATTGATGATCATCGGCAACCAGTCGCTTGACGCCTTCGCCCTGGACGCCGCCGAAGGCGTTATCTACGCCACCGACAACGGGGCCAACGTCATGAGCTGCTCGTGGTGGACGGTTGAGTACTTCAGCCAGACGCTGGAAGACGCCTTCGGCTACGCCGACCAGAACGGCGTCATCACCGTTGCCGCGGCCGGCAACGACACCAGCGATGTCGAAACCCAGAAAGAAGTCTGGCCCTGTGAGTGGACCTTTCCCGGCATCATCTGCGTGGCCGCCACCAACCACACCGACAACATGGCCTACTTCTCCAACTGGGGCGCCACCTCGGTGGACGTGGGCGCCCCCGGCGAGGACATCCTCTCCACCACGCCCGGCTCCAACTACGAGCTGATGTCCGGCACCTCCATGGCCACGCCCTACACGGCCGGAGTGGTGGCCCTGATGAAGTCCATCCGCCCCGACCTGACGACCGCTGAACTCAAGCAGTTCCTGTTCACTACCGTGGATCCCATCCCCGACCTGCAGGGCATCACCACCACCGGTGGCCGTATCAATGCCGGCCGGGTGATGCAGGCCATCAGCGGAGTACCTCTGCCGCCGGTGGCCATGGCCGGTGCCGATCAGAACGTCATGACCAACAGCACTGTCACCCTGGATGGCACGGGCTCGTTCGACCCCAACCAGGATCCCATCAGCTACTTATGGACCTTCTACCCGCCCAGCACCTCGTCGGCCAGCCTCGACGATCCCTCCAGTCCCACACCGCGCTTTTTGGCCGACATGTGCGGCGATTTCCAGGCCGAACTGGTGGTCAGCGACGACGGCGGATTGCGATCCGAGGCGGACCTGACAGTAGTACACGTGAACAACTACAATCCCATCGAACCGCCCATCGAAACTCCTCATCCCTATGACAACAACAGCAACCTGACCTGGACCATCAACCAGCCCGGGGCGGCGGTCATCGGCCTGCACTTTGCATCCTTCAATACAGAATCGGGTTTCGACTTTGTTCACCTCTACGATTCCGCCGACACCGAGTGGGCGATCTATGACGGCGATCTAGGCGAGTTCAGCACGGTCATGGTGGCCGGTTACACCGTCAAAGTTACTTTCACTTCCGATAGTAGTGTGACCCACGAAGGCTTCGTCATCGACGGCTACTGGTGGTGCGGCAGCGGCCAGTGCCCGGCCGGTCGCGGCGACTGCGATGCAGACCCTGCCAATGGCTGCGAGACGACCACCGACTCCGACATCGCCAACTGCGGCTGGTGCGGCCACTACTGCTTCTACCAGAACGCCGACACCAGCTGCGTGGCCGGGGTATGCCAGTTCGACGGCTGCCAGTCCGGCTGGACCGACTGCGACGCAGACGAGACAAACGGCTGCGAGGCCGAGTTGCCGGCCGATCCCGCTAACTGCGGAACCTGCGGCAACATCTGCGGCCCCTACCCGAACGCCACTGCCGGCTGTGAGGGCGGCAGTTGCGCAATCGGCTCCTGCGATGACGGCTGGGACAACTGTAACGGCGATCTGAGCGACGGTTGCGAGATGGATGTAAGCAGCGATCTGAACAACTGCGGCGCCTGCGGCAACGTCTGCGGCCTGCAGCATACAACAGACCAGATGTGCGTGGACGGAGTCTGCACCCCGGGCAACTGCCAGGAAGACCCCGAGAGCATCGACTCGCCGCATCCCTACCCCAACCCTTACGACAACACCTGGACGATCACCAAGGCCGGGGCGACTACGGTTGCGGTCTACTTTACGCTTTTCGAAACCGAGAACGGCTGGGACTACGTCTACATCACCGACGGCAACGACATCCAGTACGACGTGCTCACCGGCACCCTTGAGCCGTTCTGGTCGGCGAGTGTGCCCGGCGACACCATCAAGGTACGCCTGATTGCGGACTCAATCATCAATGCCCAGGGTATAGCCATCGACCGCTCACGCTACTGCATGAGCGGCTGCGAGGCCGACTGGGGCAACTGCGACGGCGACCCGGCCAACGGCTGCGAAGCCGACCTGCTTTCCGACCTGCAACACTGCGGCGGCTGCAACCAGCCCTGTGGCGCAGCGGGTACCGACAGCCAGTGCAACGCTGGAGTATGCACCTCATCCACTGACTGTCTGGCCGGCTTCGGCGACTGCGATTCCAACCCGGCCAACGGATGCGAGGCCGACCTGCAGGGCGACACCATAAACTGCGGTAATTGCGGTACAGTCTGTTCTTTCGATCACGCGGCCGAAACCTGCCAGGGTGGAAACTGCACCCTGGGGGAATGCGAGGCCGGCTGGGCAAACTGCAATGCGGACGATAGCGACGGCTGTGAGTCCGAAGTGGCTTTCGACGTAAATAATTGCGGCGCCTGCGGCAATGCCTGCAATCTGCCGCATGTCAGCGACCCCTATTGCTACCTGGGCGTGTGCCAGATCAACACCTGTGACAGCGGCTGGCAGGATTGCGACGGCGTCACCGCCAACGGCTGCGAGGCCGACCTGCAGAACGATACCATAAACTGCGGCAACTGCGGCCAGGCCTGCCAGTATGACAACGCTACCCCGGTATGCAGCGGCGGCAACTGTCAGATGGGCGCCTGCCAGAACGGCTACCAGGACTGTAACAGCGACAGCGCCGACGGCTGCGAAGCCGACCTCTGGGGCGATCCGCAAAACTGCGGAGATTGCACCACTACCTGCGGCCCCTACGATAACGCCATCGCCATCTGCGCCGCCGGCAACTGCCGCATGGCCTGCGACAGCAACTGGGCCGACTGCAACGTCGATGACTCCGACGGTTGCGAGACCGATCTCCAGGCCAGCGCAGGCAACTGCGGAGCCTGCGGCAGGATCTGCGAGTTTGCCAACGCCGCCGGGCAGTGCCAGACCGGCACCTGCGTCATGGGCGCCTGTGACGCCGGTTTTGCCGACTGCAACTCCCACCCGGTGGACGGCTGCGAAGTTGATCTCAATGCAGACGCCTTAAACTGCGGCGCCTGCGGCAGCGCCTGCACTTACGCCAACGGCAGCGGCGCCTGCTCTGCGGGAAGCTGCACACTGGCATCTTGCGACAGCGGCTGGGCCAACTGCAACACCGACGAGACAGATGGCTGCGAGGCGCCCCTGAATTCCGACCCGGATAACTGCGGCGCTTGCAACAAGGTATGCGCCCTGCCCGGAGTCGCCGAAAATGGATGTGTCGACGGTGGCTGCACGGTGGTGAGTTGCTCGGCCGACCTTGGCAACTGTAACGCCGATCCGAGCGACGGCTGCGAGGCAGAACTCGGCAGCGATATCGACAACTGCGGCTCCTGCGGTACCGCTTGCAACTTCCCGAACGCAGCTGCCGTATGCAACCAGGGATCCTGCGCCTTGGGCACCTGCGAGGCCGACTTCGCAGACTGCAATGCCGACAGCAGCGATGGCTGCGAGATCAGCCTGACCACCTCCGACAACTGCGGCTCCTGCGGGGCTGCCTGCACTGCGCCCGCCGTCTGCGTACAGGCGGGAGGCCAGTGGTTCTGCGGGGCCGGCTGCGCCGACAATGATTCCGACGGGTATGCCGACGCCTCCTGCGGCGGTAACGACTGCGACGACAGCAATGCCGCGGTGAATCCCGGCGCCACGGAAAGCTGCAATGGCAGCGATGACGACTGTGACGGTAGCGTGGACAACGGTTTCGACGTCGACGGTGACGGGGTCACAACTTGCGCCCAGCCGCCCGATTGTGACGACTCCGATGCCTCGGCCTACCCGGGCGCCAAGGAAGTCTGTAACGACGGTGTCGACAACGACTGCGACGGCGTTGTCGACAGCTGCCCCTCCTCCGGCTGCGGCTGCGCCTCGGCGCGCGGCAATCGCGCGGGCGGCCTTCTGGCGTTGCTGCTGCTGGGGTTGTTCATGGTGCGCCGACGGCGCTGATCACCGGACCGGCCGGCCGACCAAAGCTGGGCCAGGGACGCCGAACTGAGTCGCTAGCTGGAGCGCATCTGATCACCCGCCACGGCGCTGGCGAACACGCTGGCGGATGCGCTCTCGTTCAGTGGGCGTCATTCCCAGCCAGCGCCTCAGTTTTTTCATGAAACGTTGTCGTTGGGCGGGATCCATGCGTCTCAGCCGCCTGATCTGTCTTCTGAAGCGCTGACGTTCGTTCTCGGGGATCTTGCGCCATTTCTGGTAACGCCTGAGGACCAGAGACTGAGCCTCTGGTGACAGCATCTGATAAGAACGGAAATTCTTGCGCAACCTATCGCGCTCGGCGGCGGGAAGGTTGCGCAACTTCAAGAGGCGCTGTTGTAGTTTTTCGCGGCGGGCCGGCGTCAACGCCTTGAAGCGCTCGAGCTTGTTCTTCAACTCCAGGCGCTGCTCGGGGCTCATGGCCCGCCAGCGCTCCAGCAAGCCCGGAGAGATAGTTATGTCCTGGCTCGATGTCTCCGGCGGTTGTCCTGCGAGCAGCGTGACAGGCAACAGGACCAACATGCCAGCCATTGCCAGCATTTTCAATATCCTGGTCATCATCCGCCTCCCGGAGTCAGCGCACGAGCTTGCCCGGCGCCGGTAAAATCGAGTATCTCATGGCTAGTCCTCCAAGCCGAACACGGAAAAATCCTCCGTGAAAAGATCCATCTTCTGTAAAAGCTCCAGATTCTCGAGCAACTGCAGATTCCCGAGCACCTCGCGCTCCCAGCTTTCAAGATGCCCTTTGACCGGCCGGGCTTTTTTATCCGTCCTTTCCTGCGCCGTAAGCGGCTCTTTTGGCGTCTTGACTTCGACCGCTCTCGGCGTCGCTGTGCAGGCCAGCAGGAAAGCGAATATTTCGATAAGCAATCTCATCTTTGGCTCAGGCATCCAGGTCAAGCGACTCAATGAATTCGAGGTCTTCGAGGACGTCCAGGTTCTTGATGGCCTCGTAGTCGCTGAAAAGATCCAGGTGACCGGCAATGGCCAGCTCTGCATCATCGGAACCAGGCGACCCGCCGGGACGTACAATCACCATCAAGACAATCAGCAAACAGGCGGCCAGCGAGGCACCCACCAGCACTCGCGGACGGGCAAGCCAGGTGAGAAACCCGCCGAAAATTCCTTTTCTCTCGCGCTCGATACGCTCTTCGAATCGCCGCAGGAGATCGGGCGCGGGAGCCGTGACCGGCAAAACATCCACCCGGGCTATCGTCCGTCCGAGTTCCTCGCGGCGCACACGGCAGGCCGCACAAACGGCCAGGTGCGCTTCGATCTCTGCGCGCAGTCCGGGATCCAACTCGTCATCGACGTAGGCAACAAGTTCTTGCTGAACTTTCTCGCAGTTTGCAAAAGACATTGTATTACTCCTCGTACAATTCACTCCGCATGGCGTCGGTCGAACGAAACACAAGCGACTTGACCGCCGCCAGGGTCACGCCGAGAATTTGGGCGGCTTCGGAATACGACCTGCCCCCGAAGCGAACCAGCATGAAGGCCGCGCGCTGCTTTTCGGGAAGCTCGGCCAGGACGCCGTCTACCTTGGCAGCTAGTTCGCGGCCGGCAAACGCCTCGTCGGCGGCCGGGGCGGTTTGTCGCGTGTCGACGGCAACCGCCTCGTTCAGGGATTTTCTGCCGTGCTTGTGGACGCCCCGCCGCAGCTCGTTCAGACACGTCCTGGTGGCTATGGTGTACAGCCAGGTGGTGAACTTCGATCGCCGCTTGTAGGAGCGCCTGGCGCGATACAGCTTGATGAAGATCTCCTGAACCAGTTCCTCGGCAATAGCCCGGTTGTGAAAGAACCTGTCGGCGAAGCCGACCAGCGCCGGAGCATGACGCTTGAAAAGCTCGATGAAAGCCGCCTCGTCTCCCGCGCCGACCCGCAACATCAAATCGGCGTCCGGATCGAGAGGTTGCGCTTCTTTCTCCGCCATTAGTTGAAACACATTAGCAACAAACAAGTTGCGCCGTCAGTAGAATAAATCGAGGCCGAGCATGATCTTGAAGGCCTCGGGCTCGGTCACAAAACCCTGCGGATTTCCAAGCGGTTTGTCGAAATCGAAAAAGGGGCCGGTGTGCAGATAGTCGGCTTCGAGCAAAACCGACAGAAAGCTCGTGACCCTCCACTCGGCGTTCAGGTCGGCCTCTATTCCGTAGAAATGGCTTTCCGATGTCAGGTGGGCGCCGTGCGAGAAGAGCGCCGCCCCGACCAGCCGGACGTTCAGATCTTCGATGATGTCCCAACCCAGGGTCAGGCCCGGGGCCAGCACGCCCCGGCCGTTGATGCCGGAGGCCGAAAAACCGCGGGCCGAGAAGTTCTGGTTCATGCCGCCGGAGAAAAACAGGTTGGTACGGGTGATATACGGGTAGACCGAAATGAAACTGTTGTACTTGTTGAGAGCCCCCCGCCGGATCTCATTCTTGGTGAAAGTCTCGCCGCTGAGAAAAAGAAAGAATCCCCCCAGGGTCAGGCCGTCGGTCAGGTCATAGTAGAAAGACAGGTCGGCCATGCCGCCCAAGCAGGACGGGCGGCCCGTGATCTTGTCAGGCAACTGCGCAAACGGCGGCAGGTCGATGGTGTAATCGAACTTGCCGAACTCGATGATGGCAGTCAACGATAGGCTGGCGCGGCTGAAGATCTTGTTGGCCCTGAGACCGATCCAGAAGAGATCTCCATGGGTCTGGATGTCGGCGCCCATGACTGCGTCAGCAAGCGCCTGGTCGAGGCCGCCCGAGAGTTGCCCGTTGAGAATGGCCTCTCCGATCACCGAACGCATGATATCGCCTATGGAGTCATCGTTGTCCTCGTACCAGGCGAAGAAGACACCGATCTCCTCGAAAAAGGACATCAGGTAAGCGGCCTCAAAGAAGACGAAGGGGCTTTTCTTGCCATCAGACGTGAAATCGCCGTTGGGCAGAAGCGCATCAACCGATAGCTTGAATGGCACCTCGAATCCCAGATCGAGATCCGCGCCGACCGCCGCGCCCAGCGCATAGTTGTCCATGATGAAGCCGTTGCCGGTGGAGACCAGCATCTTGCCGGCCTTGACCGTGAACCATCCGTCCCGGCCGACGGATGATGACAGATAAGCCTCCCTGAGGAAGCCCGTCCGCTCGGCCTCATCCGCGATCGGACGCGAGTTGGCCGTCACGCCGGCGGCCAGGTCAGGGTTGTAGGATCCGAGCGGGCGGAACTTCAACTCGCCAGAATCGACGCTCAGGTGTAGGGCGACCGCGCGCCAGAAGTCGACGTCCATTCCGGCCGCGGCAAAGGCCGAGTAACCAAGCTCGTCCTTGTCGAAACGCAGATCCAGGGGATTTCCCGACTCCAGGTCGAGCTGGTTGCGCTTGAAAAAGAAACGGTTGCTCAACCTGAGGTTGAAATTGAATGCCAGGCCATCTGCCAAGGCAGCCGCAGATAACAATATCAGCCCGCAAAGGGCCGCAGCCTGTATTAATCGTCTCGAATGTAACCGCGGCATGTAGCGCATGTTGTCAGGCTCCGGGGAAAGAAGTCAATGCGTCCGCCCCACTCCAACGCGAAACGTTGGAGTGGGGCAGGCGTTTTTCGTGATTCAGCGACCCCGGCGGCCGGAGCCCGGGTGGTTACGGATGAACTCTCTCAGCCTGCGGGCCAGGCGCGGGTGCTGGCGTACGAAATCGCGGAATTCGAGCAGCTTGCGGGCGATCTCGGGGTGATTGCGCAAGAAGTGACGGCGCTCGACCAGGCGGCGCACCGCTTCGGGATGCTTCACCAAAAAGCGGCGGTTCTTGTAGATCTCTTTAGCCACTTCGGGATTATTCTTGAGCCACTCGCGCCACTGGTAGAGCTTCTTGGCCAACTCGGGGTGCTCGGCCAGAAACTCGCGGTTGCGGTAGGCCGCCAGGGCCACCTTGGGATGCTCTTCGAGCCACTTGCGGTTTGTAAACAAGGCAACCGCCACTTTTGGGTGCTTCCGTAAGAATTCGCGGTAGTTGAAGATCGCCTCGGCAACCTTGGGGTGCGCTTCGAGCCAGGCGCGATTCTTGATGATCGCCCGCAGCATGGCCTTGGCCGCCCGGGGGTGGTTCTTGATCCAGCGGCGGTGCCTGAACAGATAGCGCGCCAGGCGCGGATGGTCCTTCAGTGCCGCGAATAGATCGCCGATCTTCTGACAGTCGCCCGGGGCGCCCGCGGGGCAGGCCTTTTCAATATTGCCTAAAGCGCCCTGCTCGTCGGCGGTCGGCGGCTGGAGATCGTCGGCATCCGCGGCCAGGGCCAGCGCCGGCAGCATCAACAAAAGCATCAGCACGGGTAGCAGTAACTTGGTCTTCATTTCTCACTCCCTTTCTGTTTTAGTGACGGACATCACACGGGTTTCCCTTAGCTTGCGCACACTGACTGAAACCCCGAGCCACTCAGAAAGTTGCGCGGCTGGCTGGAAAATTCTCAGGTGTGTTCTTGTGCCTCGTTTTTTATGGCGATAGACTAACAGCGTTTTCGACGACGGGAGCAAAATGTTCGCGGTCGGCTCCAGATTGTACGATTTGCCCGACAGGGCCGCAAAGCTGCTCAGAAGCCCTGGAACCTGGGCGGTGCTGATCGGCGCCGCCGTGATCCTGCCCTTTCTGGGCAGCAGCGGGCTTTGGGATCCATGGGAAACCCACTACGCCGAGGTGGCCCGGCGCATGGTGGCGGACGGCGACTGGCTAACTCCCCGCTGGCGGGGCGAGTTGTTTTTCTCAAAACCGGTGCTGATTTTCTGGATGATGGCGGCCAGCTTCAAGCTCTTCGGCATCTCGGCTTTGGCTGCGCGGCTGCCCTTCGCACTGACCGGCATCCTGGGAGTTTACCTGGCCTACCGAACCGTGGCCCGCGTGACCGATCAGCGTCGCGGACTATGGGCGGCGCTGGTCATGGCCAGTTCGCCATTTTATTTCATCATCGCCCGCCAGGCGATCACCGACATCGTCTTTTGCGTTTTCATCCTGGGGACGCTGGGCTGCTTCTTCACGGCAGCCATGTCCGAAAAACCGTTGCTGCGCGACGTACTCGGCATCTACATCTTCGCGGCCTTGGCCGCCCTGGGTAAGACGCCTTTGGGGCTTGCCATCCCGGCCTGCGTTATCCTGGCCTACCTGCTGCTCTCGGGCGACTGGAAGGCGCTGGGCAAGATCAAGCTGCACATCGGCATCCCGCTTTTCCTGCTGATCGCGGCACCCTGGTATGCGGCCATGCAAATCAAGTACGGCGGGAGATTTTTCAACGAGTTTTTCTTGCACAACAACATCGAGCGCGCCTTCACCGGAGTGCACGGAGAGCGGGCCTCCTTCGAGTACTTCATCAAGCAGATGGGCTACGGATTCTTTCCCTGGTTGGCCCTTGTACCCTACGCCTTCGGCCGGGCAGCCGGCATTATATCCGCAGACCGCTCTCTTCCGGTCGCCCGGCAGAGATTGTACCTGTTTCTGGCCGCCTGGTTCACGGTCAGCTTCGCGACATTTACTCTGATTGTCACCAAGTTCCACCATTACATTTTTCCGGCGCTGCCGCCCTTGGCCATGCTGGTTGGCCTGGCCATGGCCGACGCCAAGAAAAAGGGTTTGGCCATCATGGGTCCCCTCGGTGTGCTGGTGCTGGCCATGGTCGCCAACGACATCGTGGCTTCGGCGGCGCACCTGTCCAACCTGTGCACCTACGCCTACGATCGCCCGCTGCCGGAAGCGGTCTACCCGCGCTGGCCGCTGTTCGCCGTGGCAGTGACAATGGGTGCCGCCTTGCTTGCTGCGCGTTTTGTAAAGAATCGCCGCCCGATCACGGTGGCGGTGTTGCTGTCTGCGCTTACGAGCGCCGGGATCATCTCATGGCAGTACCAGCCGGCCCTGGGGCACACACTCTCGCAGCAGGATCTCTTCGAAAGTTACAAAGAATATTCCAGGCCCGGCGACAGGCTCTACCAGTACCAGATGAACTGGCGCGGAGAGGTCTTCTACTCGGCCGACAAGATAATCAAGCTATCTTCCGAAGCGGCCGTCTCCAACGTTTTGAAGAAGCCGGGGCGTGTTTTCATCGTCTCTGTTGCCGATTCTTTCTCGGCGGTCGATCGCGCGGCGCGGGAGACCACCGGAAAGCACCTGCATGTGCTGCCGGGAAGCAATATCCGCTACACGCTGTCATCGAACGTAATTGATGCCGGTGTTGCAGACGAGAACCCGCTGAGCGCCAACGTCTTTTCCGAACCTCCGCCCATCTCGCACCCACTACGGGCCGAGTTCGCCGAGGGTGCGGCCTTCCTCGGCTACGACGTCGATCCGGCCTTGCCCGAAGTGGGCAACGAGTTCTTCCTGACTCTTTACTGGGAGTGTCTCAAACCAATCGCCAAGAGCTGGCAGGTCTTCGTCCACGTCGACGGGCACGGCTTCGAGTTCAACCGCATTAACGGCGATCACCTGCCGTTACACGGCCTGTTCACGACCGACCGCTGGATGAAAGGCGATATTATCCGCGACAAGATCCGCATGAAGGTGCCCATTGAATTCAGGCCCGGGCGCTTCACAATCTACCTGGGCCTCTTCATCGGCACCCCGCGCATGCAGGTACTGCCGGGCTTCCCCCAGGACGGTCAGAACCGCGTCCGGGCAGGATTGATCGACATCCACTGAATGAGCCTGATTGCCTTGTGGTGCGACCTGTGCGGCGCTAATATGAACACATGATGCGCACTGCATTACTGATCATGACTTTCATACTGGCACTTTTCACGACCGCCTGTTCTTCAGGGGCTGTTGGCGAAGACGCCGGCCTCGACGCTGAGGTGGGCGACAACGGTGATCCCGGGGCCGATCCTGGGCTGGATGCCGGAGCGGACGTCGGCGATCCTGGTTCGGACATGGACGCCGGCTACGAAGAGCCGAATTTCGACGGTGATGCCGGCGACGGCAGTATCAGCGACGGTGACGCTATCGGTGACAGTGATGTTGACGGGGGCGACGACGGAGCGCAGGTCGGCTGGCGCAGCCTTCTCTATCCCGAGGACTGGACGCCCGAGCTGACCGATTCGGAGGGGCGCTTCCTGCACGACTTCTCGTACGCGGGCTACCACAACGGCGAAGTCCCTTTGCCGGTTGTCAACCAGCCGCTGTTCGACGTCGTCTCCGCTTTCGGGGCCGACAGCACCGGGCAGACCGACGCCACTTCGGCCATCCAGGCCGCCATCGACGAGGCCGCGGCGCAGGGCGGCGGGGTGGTGCACTTTCCGCTGGGCACCTACAGGCTTGACGGCATGCTGACGGTGAGCGCCTCGAACACCATCCTGCGCGGGGACGGGCCGGATTCCACCATGCTCTACTTCACTCGCGACCAGGACATGAGCAACAAGGCCAACATCACGCTGTATGGCGGGGTGCAGTCCTCACTCGATATTCCGCTGGCCGTCGATGCCGAAAGCCGGGCAACCGCTGTCGAAGTCGATGACGCCTCGGGCCTGCAAATCGGTGACGACGTACAGATCGGGTTCGTCATCAGCGACGAGTTCATCGCCGATCACGGCATGCAGGGCACGTGGGTCAGCTTCAACGGCCAGTGGAAACCGTTTTTCCGCCGGGTGGTAACCGGGATCGACAGCGCTGCGGATCCGGACATCGTGGAGTTGGACGTGCCCCTGCGATACCCTGTTCTCACCCGGGACGGGGCCAGTCTGCGCAAGGTCTCCGGGTTCATCAGCGAATGCGGAGTCGAATCTATCTCGCTTTCTAACGCCGTCACTTACGATAGCGCCTGGAGTTTCGATCGGGCGCACGTGCTCACAATCGATCAGGCCAAGGACTGTTGGGTACGCGCCGTGCACTCTTTCCACTCGCCGCTTGGCGACGGTGACTACCACTTGCAGAGCGGCGGAATTCTCATCAGTAACTCAAAGCAAATCACCGTAAGCGACTGCCGCATGGAAAAGGCCGAGCACCGCGGAGGAGGGGGCAACGGCTACCTCTTCGAGGTGCTCAAGAGCAACGAGGTGCTGGTGAAAGACTGCAGCGCCGTGGCCGGGCGGCACAATTTCATCCAGAACTGGGACTTCGGCACGAACGGCTGCGTGTTCTTGCGCTGCCATTCGCAAGACGGGCGCATGCTGGCCGGCTCCTGGGATCCGATCGGAACGACCGGCTACTGCGAGTACCACCACTCGCTGGCCACCGCCAACCTGGTGGACTCATGCGAGCTTTTGGACGGCTGGATCGGGTTCAACAGGCACGCTGAGAGCTCGGGCGCCGGGCACGCGGTAACCCAGAGCGTCTTCTGGAACAACCACGGCGGCGGCACAATCAAGAGCCTGCAGTACGGCTGGGGATACGTGATCGGGGTCAACGACATGAACGTGCGCACGTCGCTTACAGACATCGATCTTTTATACAACGCCATGGGCACGGAGCCCGAGGACTGGGTCGAGGCATCCCCCGACGGCACTCCCCTGCTCCCCGAAAGCCTCTACCAGGACCAACTTCGCCGCAGACAGGAGTAGCTGAAGAAGTGCCATGGCCTGCTCAATCGATTCTTTCCGGGTGCGATCCTTGATCGGCGTTGTCCTGTAACATATATTCTTCAAGCGACATCCGCTTGCGCCGGCGGGCAGTCTGGCGCTTGCTGCGCAGGATGCTGCGGCGCAGATAGCTTACCAGCCAGACTACCCAGACCGAGCCGACCAAAAAGACGAACTGGGCCTTGACCGGCGTGGACAACAGGGCATAGCTGTTTATGAACAGGCTGGCACCCAGGCCGACACCCAGGCCGATGCCGGTCGTCAGCCTCACCCAGTTGGCCCGTTCAGGTCTCCCGCTGGCCGTGGCAGTGCCCCAGTCGACCAGCGCCGGCAAGGGCATGAGCAGCAACATGACCCACACCAGCCATTCGGGCCAAGGGCCGCCGAGTCGCGCCAGAAACAGGGTAAGGAACATGGCCGGCAAGAGCCCCAGACAACGGGCGCAGAAATGAAGGCTGCGCTTGCCTATCCTGATCTCGTAGCACAGGTGCAACTTGCTCGCAGGATGGTGCGAGAGCAGCAGGCCGAAAAATCCTTGAGGCTGTGGCGGATCGCCCGACAAGAGAAAGCCTACGGCTGCGTCACGGTCAGCAGGTACTGGTCGCGGGTGTTGCTTTCCGTACGTGGCGTTCCCCAGACCTTGATATGATATACTCCCGGCATCAGTTCCTTCTTGATCGATTCTGTGGCCTCGCCCTTGCCCTGAGCCGAAATGGCCGCCTGTTTCAACTTGCCGTCTTGATCCTGCTCGGGGCCCAGCAAGGCGATGCCGATGTCCAGCTTGGGAATTCCGCTGCATTCGATCAAGGTATCATGCGGGCCGTCCTGGCCGGAAAGATCCAGCACGTACATGTCGACATCGCCTTGCGGGTGCAGCGTGCCGCGCAGGGTGTCTCCGATTTTGATCGCCGTCGCCCTCTCCGGCTTGCGGTTCGGCTCGCGCTCCTCTCGCCCGTCGTCGCTGCGCAGTGTCAGCGTCAGCGAGTAGGTCTCGTCGAGATTGTAGAAATCGCGCACCCACTTGCCGTCCACTTTCTTGTAGACACCTTCGACCCGCACGTAGTTCTCACCGGGCTTCAAGGCGCAGTTGGTCAAGATCTCTGGCTCGCCCACCCCGCCGTCATTGATGCGCACCAGCGCGAAGTCGCGCTTCTGGTCTTTCTTCTCGGGATCGACGACGTATAGCTGCAGGTCGACCCGGTCGAGGGCGGAAAGCTCGGCCGATAGCAGGCTGGGTCGCTCAACCTCGATCTTGTACCAGTCGACGTCAGACGGAGATTCCATGTAGCCGCGCATCTTCTGCCCATCGAGCACGCTCATGGCATGTCCGGCATCGTCGTCCGGCTCGCGCTCGAGGTCGTCTCCGCCGGTCTCGGAAGAGATGCTGAGTGAATAGGTTTTCTCGGCGTTTGCGGTGCGCTCGAACTTCTTCGGCTTTGGTCCAGGCACCCAGGCCGACTTGACCACCACGAAGATCGCTCCACCAGAGGCCGGCAGGCCCAGGTTGCGCACGACGATACCCTGGTCGATCTTCTCGCTGCTGCATTTGAGGATCGGAGCGCGTTCTTCGCCGTCGAGGATTTCCAGGGCGAAGCGCACCCCGGTGACCGCCGCCAGGTCGATGCGTAGCACCGAGCCGGTGGCCAGATCCTTGCAGTTGACCAGATACCAGTCCTCGTCACGCTTGTGCCCCAGGTAACCCGTGACCTGCTCGCCGACCTTCAGCTCGTTGGCGGTCGAGTAGCGCCCGTTGAACTCGACCTCCTGCCCGGTGACGGGCTCGGAAAACTCGAGCACGAGACGGTAGGCACCCCCCTTGCCGCCTGCGGCCCCTCTGACGCGCAGATAGGCTCCGCGTTCGATAGTCAGGTTCGGGTAAACCTCGCCCTCTCCCGGGCCTCCCGAATCCACCCCGAAAAGCTCGTTGCGGTCTGCATCCAGGAAAGTGAGGCTGACGTCATCGGCCGCGACGGGCGAAATCCGCACTTTCAGCACCTTCTTGCCCGGCGGGGCGATCTTGTACCAGTCGACGGCCCGATTCTTGGGCCCCGCGGCCGCCTCGAGTGTGCCGTTGACGACGCAAGAATCCTTGATCTCCATGGCCTGCCCGGTCTTCTCGTTTGGCTCGACCTCGGCGATCTCTCTCTGCACAGGCGCCACGGTTTCCGTTGCGGTAGATTTATCCCCCGCGGGCTTTTCGACCTGCTCATCGTTTCCTTTTTTGTCGGGGCAAGCCGCAAACAACAAGGCTGTCAGGGCAATCATGATTGTTCCCAGGCGTTTCATGTCGTTCCCTCCTGAATAGAAGCCGGGACCGATTACAACCGCAGAACCACCGGCTGTCAAGCGAGGCATATATATGCAATCTGGCGACCGGCGGTCTTTCCCTCGCGGCGGTAAGAGAAAAAGGTGCCTTGCTGGCAGCAGGTGCAGCGTTCGATTGTCTCGATGTTCTCGACCGCCAGGCCGCATTGCACGAGCCACAGTCGGTTGGTCGCGGCCAAGTGAATGTGGCGGGCGGAGCCGACCATCGAGACCACCTCGGAGCCGAAGCGTTCCATGAACGGCTCGTAGACCTCCGCGCCCACTTCGTAGCAGCAAGGCTGGATGCAGGGCCCGATGGCGGCCAGCATATCCTCCGGCCGGCAATTATAGTGCTCCTGCATACTCGAGACGGCCGAGGTTACGGTCCCGGCCAGCGTCCCGCGCCAGCCTGCGTGCACGATGCCCAGCGCCCGCGGCTGGGGGCAGAAAAGCAACACCGGCACGCAGTCGGCCGTGCGCACCGTGAGCACAACGTCTTCGCGATCGCTGACGGCCGCGTCATAGCTGAGATCGGGCCGGGCCATCACGGCCGCGGCCGGGGCGTCCGCCACGAGTACGTCGCTGCCGTGCACCTGGTTGAGCCAGATCAGATCGTTGCGCGAAAACCCGCTTTCATGCTCCCATTGCCGCAGGCTACCCAGGACGTCACCGGCCAGCCTGGTCGAAAAGCCGTGTTCGACTCCGTGTCTTTCTAATAATTCAGAATGCAGGATCGTTTCGTTCATGACACCCTCAGGATGAAGCACTTCAGGTATCGCGACTCCGGAAACCCCAGCCGCTCGGGATGATCGCGTGCCTGGCCGCGTCTTTCCATTATCTGGACATTGCGTCCGCTGTCTGTGGCGGCGGAGGCGAGCACTTCCTCGAACATGTCCATGCTCAGGTGGTAGGAACAACTGCAACTTACCAGGATGCCTCCGGCTGCCAGCAGGCGCATCGCCCGCAGGTTGATTTCCTTGTATCCCCTCAGCGCGCCCGCAAGCGCTCTTTTGTTCTTGGCGAACGCCGGCGGATCCAGCACCACCATGTCGTAGCGTTGGCCGGCCCGATCACGCTCTGTCAGAAAATCGAAGACGTTGGCCGCGACCGTCTCAACACGCAAGTTATTGGCCGCGCCCGACTCCCGCGCGATCTCCAGGGCCTGTGCCGACTGGTCGACCAGGGTCACTTCCGCGGCCCCGCCCCGCGCGAGTTGCAGGCCGAACCAGCCCTGGTAGCAGAAGGCGTCCAGGCAGTGCCCGCGGGCATAGACGGCCGCCGCGATCTGATTCTCGCGCTGATCCAGAAAGGCGCCGGTCTTCTGGCCCTGCAAGGGATAGACCGGCAGGGAAAGCCCACCAATCTCGACGGTGACCGGCTCGGCCAGCTCGCCGCGCAACAGTCCGCTTTTCTGATCGAGGCCCTCCAGCCTACGAACCGCAACGTCGTTTCTCTCGATCAGCGCCCGCGGCGCGAGACTTTCCTGCAGGCAGTCGGCGAAAAGATCCTTGAGGCGCTCTGTACCGGCGCACAGTGTCTGCATGACGACTGCGTCGGCGTAGCGGTCGACGATCAGGCCGGGCAGTCCGTCCGACTCGGCGAAAACCAGCCGCCCGGCCGTGTCCGCCCCCTGTAACCCGCGGCGCGCCTCGATGGCTGCCGCGAGCCTGTCGCGAAAGAAGGCCCGCGCGGGTATTTCTCCCCCGCGCGAGATCATCCGCAGGACGATCAGCGAGTCGCGGCTGTAGAAGGCCCAGCCGAGACTGTTCGTGCCGCCCCGACCGTGTCTCTTCTCGACCGCGACGACGTCGCCGCTGGCACACCCGTGGTCGTCTTCGATGTCCGAGCGGTACACCCACGGATGGCCCAGCGCGAGTCGCCTCGCGGCCCGGGCGCTAATAGATACGCTGGGCACGCTCATGATTCCTCCAACGCGGCCAGCCAGGCATCCAGGTCGCGCGCCGCCCGCTCGACCGCCGCCTGGCGCCTCTTTGCGCGACCGCGCGCGCCGGTCTCGGGCAAGAGGCCGAAGTTGATGTTCATCGGCTCGAAGCCCTTTGCCAATCCGTGCCCGCGGACGTGCGCGCACAGGGCGCCCAGGGCGGTGGTCACGGGCGGCGGGATGACCTTTCTGCCCGCGCGCTCGCGGGCCACGAATAGGCCCGCCAGAATGCCCATCGCGGCGCTCTCGACGTAACCCTCGACACCGACGATCTGCCCGCTCAGCCTGATCCGCGGCTCGGCCCGCAGGCCGAAGGCGTCGTTCAACACTCGCGGAGCGTTTACGTAGAAGTTGCGGTGGATGGCGCCGTAGCGCAGGAACTTCACCTTCGCAAGACCGGGAATCAGCCTGAACACCTCACGCTGTCCCGCCTGGGTCATCTTGGTCTGGAAGCCTACGATGTTGTATGCGCTCCCGGATCTGTTTTCATGACGTAGTTGCACCACGGCGAAGGGCCGCGGTACGATCTCGAACCCCACCGGCCTGAGCGGCCCGAAGGTCAAGGTCTCATCCCCGCGCCGGGCCAGTTCCTCGATCGGCAGGCAGCCCTCGAAGAAACCCGTGTCCTCGAATTCGTGAAGAGGCGTGCAAGGCGCGCGGCGTAAAGCATCGAGAAAGGCCCGATATTCATCCTCGCTCAACGGACAGTTGAGGTAGTCTCCGCCCTCTCCCTTGCCCCAGCGCGAGCCTGAGAAGACCTTGTGCCGATCGATGCTCTCGGCTTCGATGATCGGCGCCAGCGCGTCGTAAAAGTACTGATCGTCGTCCGGGCAAAAGCGTTGCAATACCGCCGCCAATGGGCCGGATGTCAGTGGGCCGCTGGCCACTATCACATCGCCCGCAGGCAAATCGCCCACCTCGATTCCGGGCCTGAAGTTTATCTTCGGCTCGGCCGCGATGATCTCTCTTACCGCCTCTGAAAATGCAACCCGGTCTACGGCCAGGGCCGTGCCGGCCGGCACGCTAGTGCGCCCGGCGGCTTCCAGAATGACCGAACCCAGGCTGCGCATCTCGCTCTTCAGAAGGCCGTGTGCCGTCAGGGGATCATCGGACTTGAGGGAGTTCGAGCAAACCAGCTCGGCCGGGCCGGGAAGCCTGTGGGCCGGGGAATAGGCCGCGGGCTTCATCTCAACGAGTTCGACGGCGTGACCCATGTGGGCCAGCCGCATGGCCGCCTCGCAGCCGGCCATGCCCGCTCCCACAACCGTTACGGGTTGTGTGTCAGTCGGCATCGCGGGGACGCTTGTACTCGCAATCTTTAACCGAGCAGGCGATGATCTCGCCGTCGCGCTTGGTTTCCTTGTATACCAGGATTCCGAAGCCGCACTGGGGACAGCTCTCTGCCAGCGGACGGTTGAAAACAGAAAACTTGCACTCCGGGTAACTGTTACAGGCGTAGAAGATGCGCCCCTTCTTGGAGCGCCGCTCCACGAGCTGGCCCTGCTTGCACTGAGGGCAGGCAACGCCTGTCGAGATCGCCTTGGCGTTCTTGCACTCCGGGTATCCCGAGCAGGCCAGGAAACGCCCGAAACGGCCGCGCTTGACGATCATCGGCCGGCCGCATTTCTCGCACACCTCGCCGGTTTCTTCGACCGGCGCGATCTCCACCTGGTTTCCGTTGTGACTCTTGATCTCCTTGGTATTCTTGCATTCGGGATATCCCGAGCAGGCCAGGAAGTAGCCGTTGCGCCCCCACTTGACGACCATCGGCTTGCCGCACTTTTCGCAACAGTGCTCGGTGGCAACCTCCTCCCGCTTGACGTCGCGCATCTCGAGGCGGGCCTTCTCGAGTGTCTTTTCAAAGGGGCCGTAAAACTCCCTCATCAGGCTGACCCAGTCCTGCTTGCCCTCCTCCACCTCGTCGAGCTTGTTCTCCATCATGGCGGTGAAATCGACATCGAGAATCCCGGGAAAACTCTTCACCAGAAGCTCGGTCACCAGGCACCCCAGCTCCGTGGGATGCAGGCGACCCTTATCTTTTTCCACGTAACGCTTGGACAGGATGGTATCCAGAATACTCGCATAGGTGGAAGGACGGCCGATGCCGCGCTCTTCCATCTCCTTGATCAAGGTTCCATCCGAGAAACGCGGCGGAGGCTGAGTGAAGTGCTGGCCGGTATCGATCGAGTCGACCCGCAGGACGTCGCCCGTGGAGAGGGGCGGGAAGGTGACACCCTCGTCCGCTTCCTTGTCGCTCCGGGTGACAGCCAGAAACCCGTCGAAGACACAGACCGATCCGCTGGCCCGCAAGAGGTAGTCTTCCCCGGCAGCGATGTCGATGGATGTCACCTGGTAACTGGCAGAAGCCATCTGACAAGCTACGAACCGGCACCAGATCAGGTCGTAGAGCTTGAGCTGCTCGGGAGTCAGGTTCGCCTTTACCCTGGCCGGGGAATATTCGATGGTGGTGGGCCGAATCGCTTCGTGGGCGTCCTGGGCGCCCTTCTTAGCCTTGTAGACAAGCGGCTCGTCGGGCAGGAACTCTTTGCCGTGAGCCTTTTCGATGTGCTCGCGAACCGCGTCGACGGCATCCTGCGAAAGCCGCGTGGAATCCGTGCGCATGTAGGTTATCAAACCGACGGAACCTTCCTCGGAGATCTCCACGCCCTCATAGAGCTGCTGGGCGATGCGCATGGTTTTCTTGGCCGTGAAGCGCAACTGGCTCGCGGCGGCTTGCTGCAAGGTGCTTGTTGTGTAGGGGGGAAGGGGACGCCGAGTGCGGGACTTCTTCTCGACAGCCAGAACCACCTGGCTGGCGGCCCGAAGATCTTTCTTTATCTTTTCGGCATGCTCGCCGTTTTCGATCTTCGCCTTCTGGCCGCCTATTTTCGAAAGCGCGGCCGTAAACGGGCTGTCGTCGTCCGTGGAATTTCGGACCGTCTCTTCAATGGTCCAGTACTCCTGCGGCTCAAAGGCCTCGATTGCCTGCTCGCGCTCGACCACCAGGCGCAACGCCACCGACTGCACGCGGCCGGCGGACAATCCGCGCCTGACCTTTTCCCAGAGCAGCGGGCTTATCTCGTACCCCACCAGCCGGTCGAGCACCCGCCTGGCCTGCTGGGCATCGTAGAGCTGCTGGTTGAGTTCGCGAGGGTTCTTTATAGCCTCTTGCACCGCGCGCTTGGTTATCTCGTTGAACACGACGCGCGAGACGTTCTGGTTAACCGGCCGGATCTCTTCGGCAATATGCCAGGCGATGGCCTCACCCTCGCGGTCGGGATCGGGTGCCAACAAGACTTTGTCCGCCTTCTTGGCGGCCGCGCGCAGCTCGTCGAGCACCTTCTTTTTACCGCGGATCACCACCAACTCCACGTTGAAACCGTTCTTGACATCCACGCCCATCTTGCTCTTGGGAAGATCCTTGACGTGACCCACGGACGCCTTGACCGTGTAATTCTTGCCCACGTAGCGCTTGATCGTTTTCGCCTTGGTCGGAGATTCGACTATCAACAGGCTCTTTACCATTGTTTCAGGCTCCCTCTTGTGTGCCAACCGCCGCTGCGTGAAGCCAACGGGCAACCTTGTAAACCATTCCGGGCCGCTGTTCAACGAGACCCTTGAGCTCCATCTGCAATAACGCGGACGCAACTTCGGAACTGCTCATTCCAATCCTTGTTACCAGGTCATCCACCGATCCGCCGTCCGGCCCGAGCGCCTCGATCAGTTTTCGCTCCCCCTGTGTGAGATCCGGGGGCCGCGCCACGAGCTCGAGCGATCTTTGCCCGCCTTTGGAAATCGAAAGCTCAGAAAGAATGTCTTCCGCGCTTTCCACCAACCGGGCTCCATTACGGAGCAAGCCGTGTACACCGGCGCTCAGGCGTTCGCCAGCCGGGCCGGGCACCGCCATCACCAGCCTGCCCTGCCTGACTGCCAGCCTTGCTGTGATCAGGCTGCCGCTCTTCTCCGCCGCGCGTACAACTACCACACCCAGGCTGAGACCGCTAATTATCCTGTTGCGCTTAGGAAACTGGAAACTGCGCCCCTCGGTGCCGGGCGGGTACTCGCTTACCAGCGCCCCTTCCCGGGCCAGCCGCTCGAACAGTTCGCGGTTGGAGGCCGGATAGGCGATATCGGGGCCGGTACCCAGAACCGCCACCGGTAATCCCCCGCCATCCAGGCAACCGCTCAACACGGCAGTATCGATGCCCCCCGCCCCACCGCTGACCACGCAGACGCCGGCCTCGGCCAGTTCACAGCCCAGCTTGCGAGCCATGGACATCCCGTAGTCGTCTGCGGCCCGCGAGCCGACCAGCGCGACCCGCGGGGCAGGCGGCAGACTACCCCGGATGTAGAGGCTCTCGGGCGGGGACGGAATGCCGTCCAAGAAAGATGGGTAGCCAGCCTGGCCGCGGTCGACGCGAATTATCCCGCCGGCCGACGCTGTAGAGGTGGAACCCATGGCCGCCCCCTCTAACACGACCGTACCAGTCCCCGTCAAGGAATATTTGGGCCCGGCAGTGCGATTACAATTCTAACTGGCTGAATTTACGGGCCTAAACAAGCCCAGGGTTGGTTTCCAAATCACTGGACGGACATAAGAACTCGATCGCCGATTGTCATCTCGCGAATACTGGCGATGACTATACCGGTGCTCGCCTGGGCACGCGCGTCGACAACCATGATGCGCCCGAAGATCTCGATCGGCAGGTCCTTGTCCCACATGTTGATCTCGCGCAGCTCGCCGAATTTCAAAAAACCGTCTTCCCTGCGGACGACGTCGAAAATGTTGCCTTCTTCGACGCCCTGGTCGGTTCCCTGATCGATGAAAACAAGGTGTTGCTCTCCGATGTTGGTGATCGCGACGCGCGCATCCATGATGTACCCCTTGAGTTCAACCGAGTTCGGCTTGGGAGCGACGGCCCTGGAAAGTTCGGCCAGCCAGGGCGCGATCCTGTCGCCGCGCTGAATCGGCAAGAGCGAGGTGGTGATGATCGCAGTGGCCACATCCCTGTCGATAGACACGATCTGGGCCGCGCCGAGTACCCGCGTGTAGTATCCCCGGAATTCCCCGGTAACAGGGTGTTGGATCTTCTTGACCGTCCTGATGATTATGTAGTTTTTTTTCACCCCGGCCGCGCCGGGATCTTTGAACTTGAGGTAGATGGGATCATACTCGGAAAGGAACTCCTTGTCCTCGCGCGAACCGACTATCGTGCCCAGGTGATCGTACTCGTCAGTGGTGACGAAAGCGTCCCGCTGGATTTTCAGCATGCCGACGGTCTTGGCCTGGACTATCCTGCCCCTCACCTCGACCAGGTTGCCCGGCACTTCTTCCATCTCCGTCTCATCTTCGTAGGGCTCTGGCACTTCCATGTCACGACTGGCCAGAATCTCACCCGGCAGCTCCCCGGTGGGGTAGAAACGAACCTGCTGCCCGGGAAAGATCCAGTGGGGATTCTGGATCTCCGGATTGTAAGACCATACCCGGGGCCAGTACCAGGGGCTGTTCAGGTACTTGGCGCACAAGTCCCAGAGAGTGTCCCCGGGAACCACGGTATGCTCCTCCTCCACCTGGGTACGGCCGTTCTGTACCGGCGCGGCCTTTTCCTTCTTTTCGGCGGCGTCGATGGTTTCCCGGTCTTCCGGGGCAATCACCTCGTTCTCCTGAGCCCTGGCCGAAGAAAGTAGGAAAACCAGCCCTGCCGCTACAACAGACAGCGTCATGACCAATCTGCGCATATGGTCCTCCTCATCGGATATACCGTAGCCTCCGGTTGGCCTCCGCCGCTTCCTCGCTCAAAGGGAAAGCCTGAACCAGCTGGAGGTAGATAGTTCGAGCGTCCTTGCGGCGCCCCAGTTTCTCCTGGCACCTGGCCGCCAACAGCATGGCGTCAGGCGCCAGCCTGTTTCTCGGATCTTGCCGTGACACGGCGGAAAAATCAACCTGGGCCTTGTGGTATTCGCCGCGCACGAGATGGGCGCGGCCCAGGTAATAAAGAGCGTCGACCGCCAGCGGATGCCCGACGTAGTCCCTGGCGAACTTCGTTAAAGTTTCGATTGCGCGTACGTAGTGCGAACTGCGGAATGGGGAAAGGGCCCGCGTGAAACCTCGCGCGATGCTTTCCTCGTCGTAGCCTTCATCCATGGTTTCCCGGTCGGTGGGAGCTAGCTTGACAGCCTTCCCGGAGGAGAGCCCCACCCTCGCCTTCAGCTTGCCCTGGGAGGCACGCTTCTTTTCTACCAATAGCTTTTTCGTAATCCGTTTCAACTGGATTTGCACATCGTCGAGGCGTTTTTCGATTTTGCGGTTGGCCTGGTGCAGATCGCTCAGATCCTGTTCAAGTATATCGACTCTCTTAATCAGTCGCCCATTTTCTCCGCAACCTGCGAGACACGGCAACAGGAGAACCGAAAGTATTGAGACCACAAATCTGAGCACCAGCCGTTCCTCCAATGACCATCTAAATTAATACAAATTACGCATCAATTATACTTAATTATACTTCCATGTCAAGAATACAGGTCCCCTGCCCTTTTTCAGCTTTCGAGCCGCGTTGGAAGCCCTACACGGAACACGGTGCCGCCTCCGGGACGGTCCAGCACCTCGATCCGCCCGCCGTGCTCATCGACGATTTTCTTGACGATCGCCAGTCCCAGCCCGGTTCCATCCTCCTTGCCGCTAGAGACGAATGATTCGAACAGGTTGCCGCGGATTTCCGCTGGAATTCCCGGGCCTGTATCGGCAAACTCGAAGATGACGCTGTCACCAGCGCCCTCCACGGATATTGTGAACATTCCCCCGGCCGGCATCGCCTGGCGGGCATTACGGGCAATATTGACCAGCAACCGGCGCAGCTTGTTCTCGTCGACCCTCAAAGCGCCATGGTAGCGATCTTCTATTTCCAGCTTGACGCCGCTGATGTCCAGTTCCCGTGTCAGCAACTCCTTCATTTCGTCGAGGAGCCGGTCGGTGTAGACCTTGTGCATGAGCAGGCTGCTTTCACCCCGGGCAAAGGCCAGCAACTCGCGGATCATGTCGTTGATGAAGTCGAACTGACGTAAAATGATATTCGATTGCTCGCGACGGCGCAGGCTTTCGGCTTCAGTGGCCATCAGTTGCACGTAGCCCGAGATGATGGTCATCGGCGTGCGGAAGTCGTGGATCACTCCGGAAAGCATTTGCCCTATCGAGCTCAGGCGCTCTTCTTTTTCATGCTCTTCCCGACGCTGCCAGTTCAAAACCGCCGAGTGAACCTGCCCGGCGATCAGCGTGGCCAGCTTCTCGTCGTCCGGCCCGAACAGGCCGTCATGCTTGTTCAGCAGTTCGAACGCCCCGAGCACATCGCCTTCCGCGCCCAACGGCACGGCCAGCATGTTGCGCACCGGAAAATCGAGATCCTCCTCGATGTTTTTCAGGTGGCGCTCGTCTCCGCCCGGGTCGTTGACCAGCGCGCTCCGGCCATGCTCGGCCACCCAACCGGCCACGCCCAACCCGCGTCGCAGGCGAAGGTGCCGCACCGCCTCCGCCCGGGTGCCCACCGCCGAGGCGAAGATCAGGTCCTGGCTGTCCGGGGACAAAAGGACGACCGACCCCGCCTCGCATTCGACCAGTTCGACAGCCCTGTGCAGCAAGCGCTCGAGCATCCCGTCGATATGCGTAGCCGCCGAGATTTCCTTCTCAATCCCGAAAAGGACGTCGAGTTCTTCCACCTTGCGGGCAAGCTGTTGCTGGGCCTCCTGCAACTCGATGTTCTTGGCCAGCAGCCCGAGGACGAGTTGGGCATTCTCGACCGCCACGCTCACCTGGGAACAGATGGCTTCGAGCAGGCGCTCGTCCTCCACGGTGAAGTGCCCGCCGCGCTTGTTCAGGCTCTGAATGACGCCCAGGATGTCGCCCCGCTTCCCGCGTAGCGGCACACACAGCAGGCTGAGCGTTTTGTAACCGGTGATCTTGTCGATATTCTTGTCGAAGCGCTCGTCAATATAGGCATCCTTGATGTTGATCGAACGCCCGTGTTCAGCCACCCACCCGGAAATGCCCCTGCCCAGCGGCAACCTGATCTCCTCGACGTCGTCTCCCTGGGCGACCTTCGACCAGATCTCGCCATGCTCACGATCGACCAAAAATATGGTCGAGCGGTCCGCGTCCATCAGATCGCTGACCCGGCCTACCACCAGGCTCAGCAAGGCGTCCTGGTCGGCAACCGCCGTCAGGCTGCGTCCCAGCTCCATCATGACCGCGACGCGGGATTCCTCACGCTCCAGCGACGCGCGCAGATCGCTCGCTGCCTGATCAATCTTGCCGCCGTCTTCCGTTTGCCCGGACATGGGGAATCTCCGTCTAATGCGCCTCGGCCCAGTTGCCGCCCGTCGAGATATCCACGGCCAGCTCGACATCGAGCTTGGCCGCGCCCTCCATTTTCTCACGGACCAGCTTTTCCAGCAAATTTGCTTCAGCCATGGGCACGTCGAAGACCAGTTCGTCATGCACCTGAAGCACCAGCCGGGCTTTCAATCCGCGTTCGGCCATGGCCAGGTGAACGTCGATCATCGCTCGCTTGATGATGTCGGCGGCAGTGCCCTGTACGGGAGTGTTCTGGGCAATACGCTCGGCGTTGGAGCGCACGTTGTGATTCGCGCTGTCGATCTCCGGCAACATGCGCCTTCGGCCGAAAAGGGTCCAGACCATCTTCTCGGCCCGCGCCCGGTCGTGGCAATCCGCCACCCAGCGCCGCACACCCGGGTAGCGATCGAGGTAGTTGTCGATGATTTCCTTGGCCTCGGCGCGGGAGATGCGCAGTTGGCGGGCCAGGTTGTAAGGGCCCTGGCCGTAGATGATGCCGAAGTTGACCGCCTTGGCCCCGGAGCGCATGCGGCTGTCGACCTTTTCGATCGGCACCCCGTAGATCCTGGCCGCCGTGCGCGCGTGGATGTCTTCACCATCGCGAAAGGCGGCCAGCAGGTTCTCGTCCTGCGAGAGATGGGCTAAAATGCGCAGTTCGACTTGCGAATAGTCGGCGCTGAGTAACAGGTTGCCGTCAGTGGCGACAAAGGCCTCGCGAATGCGCCGGCCCATTTCCGTCTTGATGGGAATGTTTTGAAGGTTGGGATTCGACGAAGATAGTCTGCCGGTGGCGGTCACGGCCTGGTTGTAGCTGGTGTGGATGCGGCCGGTTTCGGGGTTGATCATTTCCGGTAACACGTCGGCGTAGGTCGACTTAAGCTTGGCAATTGCGCGGTAGTCTAGGATGGCAGCCGGCAGTTCGTGCCCGATTGCAAGCTCCATCAACACGCTGGAGTCGGTCGAAGGCCCCGATTTGGTCTTTTTCTTGACTTCGAATCCCATCTCGTCAAAGAGAACAACCCTGAGTTGGGCCGGCGAGTTAACATTGAACTCACGGCCCGCAAGCAGGTGGATGCGCTCTTCGAGCTCGGCTATCTTGTGCGTAAGCTCGTCGCTCATGCGGCGCAACTGCTCGGCGTCGACGCTCACCCCGGCCAGTTCCATGTCCACCAATACATCGATCAGCGGCAGCTCGGTGTCATCGAGCAGATCGAACAGTCCCTCGCGCTCGACTTGCGGCAGTAGCAGGCGACACAGGCGCAGGGTGACATCGGCATCCTCGGCGGCGTATTGCGTCGCTTTCATTATCGGCACATCGGCGAAGGGAATTTCTTTCACGCCCTTGCCCGCCACCTCGGCGTAAGTTATCGGCCGGTGGCCGAGCAGATCGATCGAGAGGGCTTCCAGGCCGTGGCTCGTCCTTCCCGGATCGAGGACATAGGAGGCCAGCATGGAATCGCAGGCCACCCGAAGCAGTCTCAGCCCGTGACGGTTGGCCAGCACCACGGCATCGTACTTGATGTTCTGACCGTAGATCTTGACCGCCGGATCGGCAACCAACGATCCGACGACATCGATAGCCTCGGCCACCGGAAGCTGCCCGGAGGCTCCCCCGTCGCTATGCGCCAGAGGCACGTAAACTGCCTGGCCCTCTGCCGGACACAAGCTCAGGCCGACGATCTCGGCCCGCATGGCGTCGAGGGAGGTGGTCTCGAGGTCGAGGGCGCACTCACCAGTCTGACGGGCGCGGGCGGCCAGGCGCTCGAGTTCTTTGCGCTCGAAAATCGTTTTATAGCCGCTGGTGTCGATCGACTTCGAGGCCGTCAACTGGCTTCTCAGGCTCTCGAAGCCCAGGCGGGCCAGAAAGGCGTCCAGTTGCGGTCTGTCGTAGTCGCGCCGCTTGAGATCATCAAGCGTCACATCCAGCGGCAGGGCGCAGTCGATCGTCGCCAGGCGCTTCGAAAGCCGGGCCGTCTCGGCCTGGGCGATCAAGTTCTCGCGCAACTTGCTCTTCTTCATCCCGGAAGCGGCCGCCAGCACCGCCTCGAGGTCACCGTACTCGGCCAGCAGCTTGACGGCCGTCTTGGGCCCCACTTTGGTCACGCCCGGAATGTTGTCGGAAGAGTCTCCCTGCAGGGCCAGCAGATCGATCACCTGCCCGGGAGCCACGCCCAGCTTGGTCTTCACCCCGGGAGAGTCATAGGTCACGTGCTTCATGGTGTCGCGGACGACCACCCGTTCGCCGACAAGTTGCATAAGATCCTTGTCGCCGCTGATGATGACGACGTCGTAGCCGCTCTCCGCGGCCCGGGTCGAAAGCGTGCCGATGACGTCGTCCGCCTCGACGCCCTCCCTGATAATCAAGGGCAGCGCCAGAGCCTCGACGGCCTCCTTGACCAGCGGAAACTGCACCTTGAGTTCTTCCGGCGCCGGCGGCCGGTTGGCCTTGTAGTCGGGATACATCTCGTGCCGGAAGGTCTTTCCGCCCGAGTCCAGCACCACCGCGAAATGCTCAGGATCCTCTTTCTTGAGTAGCGCCAAGATCATCCGTGTTGTCCCGAAGACGGCATTGACCGGAGTGCCGTCGGGCGCCGTCATGTCTTGCTTGATTGCGTAGAAGGCGCGGAAGATCAAGTTGAAGCCGTCCACCAGAAAGAGGACGGGTCTTTTTTTCTCGCTCATGGCAAGCAATCCATCGGCAAACCTCCAGCCGCAACCGGCCCGAGTGTAACATATGTCACCCGGCGGTACGCAAAACGCGCGCGATGAAATCCTCGCGGGCATCCGTATCCTGCAGGCTCTCCTCGTCCGTAAGCGGCAGGAGGGGGAAGTGCTCGCCGAATATACGGGCGAAGAGTCCTGTGCCCGCCGCATGAGGCTGGCTGCGGCTGTCTAAGACGGACACTTGTCGCAGGCCGCAACTTGGCGAACGGCATTTGAAGACGAAGCCGGCAAGCTTCTGTCCTTCGAGTTGTCCGACACGCAGCCGGGCCCAGCGCAACATTCTTTCGGTGAGATCGACCCGGCTTTCGATGGTCACCAGGCGGGGCGCATGCGGGCTTCCTTCCAGGCGCATGGGTTCGCGGGGGACGCCCAGTCCGCATTCCTCTTCGGGACAAACGGGCACCCATTTCAACCGGCTTGCGAGAACATCAGCGAGCAAGTCACTCCGCTTGTGGCCGCCGTCATAGCGCACTTGTAGGCCGAGCAAACAGGCACTGATGCCGACAGGCGCGGAGTTCACAGAAGCTCGTCCATGCTGACGAACGATCGGCTGGACGGGATGATGATCTTCGATGACAGCTCGACCTTCCAGGTGCCCATGCCTCCCGGGCCGGAGATCTTCGGTGAGCCGGGCCAGACGCCGTCTTTGCCGGCTCGGACGGCGGCTTCGTGTACGGGCCGCCCCAGGGCTCGCGACAGATCGACCACCAGTTGGCCGATTGTTTTTCCGCCCGGCGGCGTCGCGGCTCTTTCGATCTTTCGCAAGCGGTGATCGAAGCTGACCAGCGTCCCCGAGGTCTCCGCCAGCGTCGCCGCCGGCAGGACGACCTGGGCGGCCCGGGCTGTGCGGGTCAGTCGATGATCGACCACCACCAGGGCATCGAGCTTCTCGGCCGCCAGGTGCTCTTCGGGATCCTGCAGCGGATCCTCGAGCATTACCAAAGCGCCCGAGATCTTCCCGGAAGAGATCGCATTCTCAAGATCATCCCGGGCAGGGTCTTGCCTCATTCCCGCAAGGTACGCCCCCAGCGCATTGCAGTCGGCCTGAAGCAGCAGCAGTCCGCCTCCGGTCAAGATACACATCTCGGCAAGAAGCGTAAGATCGCCCGTGGATCTCTCGGCGCCCTCGTCCAGATCGTAGACGGCCACGATTTTCTTGGCGCCAATCAGCATCTCGACAAGGCGATCCACCTTGGCGGGCTTCACACCGCAGCGTCCCGTGTCTTCCTTTTGCATCGCCTGCTGCAGCGTCTTGCCGAATGCCTCGATTTCGCTCTTCGATCCGTTCAGATCCTGCGCCCCGTCGATTAGCCTGCGCAAGACGTCGGCCATCAGGATTCCGGCCGTTGTGCGCCTGGGGTTCAACCACAGCTCGGCCGAGCCGACCATGTTCGTCCTGTTCGAATTGATTACAGCCAGGCGCACACCATTTCTCGCCGCCCGGCGCAGCTTCATGGCCAACACCGGGTGATTCATGTCGGGGTCAGCGCCAAGAAGCACTACCAGATCGGCATCGTCTATGTCCTCGACAAAGCAGGTAGACGAGGTGTGACCGAGGATCCCGTCCAGATCACGGCGGGGCCCGCCGTGCATGACCTGGTTGAAACTTCCGATAAGATCGGTTCCAAGGGCGTCTTTGGCGAGCTTGCCGACCAGGTAGCTGTCCTCGAACGTCATGCGCGCCGCCGCCAGGACGGCCAGCGATTGCGGTCCATGTTTTTTACTGCAGCCGGAAAGCAAGCGGGCCGCCTCGCACAGCGCCTCGTCCCAGCCGCACTCGACGAGCTGCCCGTCCTTGCGAATCATCGGTTTGCGAATGCGCTCGCCGACTTGGACCAGCCCGGTTCCGAATCTGCCCTTGACGCACAGGTCGCCCTCTCCCGGGCCCGAGCCTTCGGGGGAGGTCGCCCACAGCAGTCCGTCGGCGGCAGCGTGCAGATCCAGCGGGCAGGCCAACGAACAGAAACCGCAGGCCGAGGAGACCCGCTCGGTTTTCCACGGACCTTGCCGCCCGGAAGGCAGCTTGGCGGTAAGGGCGCCGGTCGGACAAGTCTCGACGCATGCTCCGCAGGCTATACACGGGCTTTCAGCCAGCGACTTGCCCATGGTCGGCTTGATGGTCGTCCGAAAGCCCCTGGCGGTGAAGCCCAGCACCGATTGTCCCAGGACATCGGTACAGGCGCGTACGCAGCGGCCGCAGAGAATGCACTTGTTCGGGTCCAGGGTGATCAGCGGATGGCTGTCGTCGACCTCGTGGCGCCGGACCTGACCGGCAAGCGAACCCAGATCGACTTCGTACTCTGTTGCGTAGTGTCTGAGCCGGCAGTCGAAGCGCGCGTTGCAACCGCAGCGCATACAACGGGAGGCTTCGTCGATGACTTCTTTTTCTGAAAGGCCGAGGTCCACTTCACCAAAGTCCCGCGTGCGCACCAAGCCGTCGCGATCGGGCATCGCGTGCCGGGAGGATTTCTCGACACCCGCATACCAGCGCGCGTCGACCTCGCCGAAAACCTCCCGCCGGCTACTGAAGCCGTGTTGCGGTTCGGAAATCCGGCCGTCTTTCAAATATACGTCGATAGTCGCGGCGGCCAGGTGGCCATGGGCAATGGCGTCGATCACGACCGCGGGGCCGGTGACCAGATCGCCCCCGGCGAAAACGCCGGGGATGCTTGAGGCCATTGTCTTCATGTCCGCCTCGACGTTGCCCCAGCGTCCGATGGCCGGACAACTGCTCTCCTGTTCGGGTCCGAAGACGGCCGGATCGGTCGCCTGGCCGATGGCGGTGAATACGAACGAGCACGGGTATTCGAACTCGGAGCCCTCGATCGGCACGGGCCGGCGCCGGCCGCTGGCGTCGGGCTCGCCCAGTTCCATGCGGATGCAGCGGACGCTCGCGAGCCGCCCGGAGTCGTCCTTGATGATCTCCGTGGGCGCCGCCAGCATCTCGAGCTTGATGCCTTCCTTCTCGGCCGCATCAACCTCCTCGTGGTGGGCGGGCATCTCACGGCGCGTGCGGCGATAGAGGATGGTTACCTCGTCGGTGCCGCTGCGCCTTGCTGTGCGGGCGGCGTCCACGGCCGAGTTGCCCCCTCCGACGACGACTATTTTGCCGTGCAGCTTGCGCGGCCCATGCAACTCCGTGTCACGTAAAAAATCCAGCGCCGGCTCGATGCCCTCGGCGTCTTCGCCGGGCACCCTCATCTCCTTGCCCAGCGGGGCGCCCAGCGCCAGGAATACGGCGTCGAAGCCGTCGTCCCGGCGCAGGCTCTCAATGGTGAAATCAGCACTGAGCTTCTTGCCGCAGACAGCCTGCACACCCATGGAAAGGATGACATCGATATCCCTGTCCAACTCGGCTCTCGGCAGGCGGTATTCTGGAATGGCGTATCGCAGCATACCGCCCAGCTTGGGCAGCGCCTCGAATATCGTGACCGCATGACCATCGAGGGCCAGGTAGTATGCGCAGGTCAGGCCGGCCGGCCCGCCGCCGACCACTGCCACCTTCTTGCCAGAAGGAGTCTTCAACTCGGGATGGCCGCCGTCACACTCACCTACGAAGCGCTTGACCATGTTGATGCCCATCGGCTCGTCCACCAGGTTGCGGCGGCAGTTGACCTCACACCTGCGCACGCAGACTCTGCCGCAGACGATCGGCAGCGGGTTGGTCTTTTTGATCAGCTGTAAGGCCTCGGCGTAGTAGCCCAGCCGCGCCAGGCCCAGGTAGCCCTGGACATCGACGCCGGCCGGACAGGCCTCCTGCGCCGGGCACAGGCAATCGGCGTAGTGATCGGACAACAATAGTTCGAGCGCGGTCTTGCGCGCCTTGCGGATCTTGTCGCTGTTGGTCACAACTTCCATGCCGTTGGTGATGCGGGTAGTGCAGGCAGTCAAAAGAGTCCTTGCCCTCTTGACCTCGACCACGCACAGGAAGCAGGAGCCGAAAGGCTCAAGGCGGGGATCGTGGCACAGGGATGGAATGTCATCCAGCTCCCGCTCGCGGACCAACTCGAGAATGGTTTGGCCGGCGCGCCCGGTCACCTTTTGTCCGTTGACAATCAGCTCAACCGGCGCGGCTGTCATGCTTTTCTTGTTCGTAGCAGTCATTCCGTCACCTCTTCAACACGGCGCCCTGGTTGCATACAGTGAAGCATTTTCCGCACTTGACGCACTTGATCGTGTCGACAACGTGAAGCTGCTTCTTCTCTCCGCTGATGGCTCCGGACTCGCAGGCTTTCAGGCACAGACCGCAGCCGTTGCATGTCTCTGGGTCGATTGCGAACTCGACCAGGGCCAGGCAAACCTTGGCGGGGCACTTCTTGTCCTTGATATGCGCCTGGTACTCGTCGTGGAAGTATCGCAGGGTGGTCAAGACGGGATTGGGCGCTGTCTGGCCCAGGCCGCACAACGAGCTCTCCTTGATCTGCTCACCCAGATCGGCAAGCGCCTCGATATCTTCCGGCCGGCCGTCTCCTTTGCAGATGCGCTCCAGAATCTCAAGCATGCGCTTGGTTCCAATTCGACAGAAGGTGCACTTGCCGCATGACTCGTTCTGGGTGAAGCTCAGAAAGAAGCGGGCCACGTCCACCATGCAGGTCGACTCGTCCATGACCACCATACCGCCGGAACCCATGATGGCCCCGGTGGCGGTGATGCGCTCGTAGTCTATAGGCGTGTCGCCGAGAGAGGCGGGAATGCAACCGCCGGAGGGTCCGCCCATCTGCACCGCCTTGAAGGGCTCTCCCGAGGTGGTGCCACCGCCAATGTCGTAGATAACTTCGTTGATGGTGGTTCCCATGGGAACCTCGACCAGGCCGCTGTGTTTTACCTTACCGGCCAAGGCGAACACCTTGGTGCCCTTGGACTTCTCGGTCCCGAAGGTGTTGATCACCTCGGCGCCGTTCTGGATGATCCAGGGCACGTTGGCCAGCGTCTCTACGTTGTTGATGCAGGTGGGATGCTTCCACAGGCCGGAGACCGCCGGGAACGGTGGGCGCACCCGGGGCATGCCGCGCTTTCCCTCGATGGAGGCGATCAAGGCCGTCTCTTCACCGCAGACGAAGGCCCCGGCCCCTTCTTTCAGCCGAATCGAAAAGCTGAATTCCGATCCGAACAGGTTGCGACCTAAATAACCATGCTTCTCGGCGGCCGCCACTGCCAGGCGCAATCTCTTGATGGCCAGTGGATATTCGGCTCGCACGTAGATGTATCCGTTCTCGGCCCCGATCGCGTAGCCGGCGATGGCCATGCCCTCGAGCACCGAGTAAGGATCGCCTTCGAGCACGCTGCGATCCATGAAGGCCCCGGGATCGCCCTCGTCGGCGTTGCAGATGATGTACTTTTTCTCGTCACGGGCTGAGTTGGCGAAGCGCCACTTGGTTCCGGTCGGAAATCCGGCCCCACCCCGGCCCCGCAGGCCCGACTCTGATATGGTCTCGATCACCTGCTCGGGGCTCATTTCGGAAAGCGCCTTCTCGAGGGCGGTAAACCCGCCTCGCGCCCGATACTCGTCCATGTTCACGGGATCAATAGCGCCGCAGTTCCTGAGCACGACACGCTTTTGCTTGGCCAGGACCTTCTCCCGGTCCACCTGCCATTCTTCGATCGGAGTACCGGCCCGCAGGTGATCCTCGACGATGCGATCCACTTTCTTCGGCGTCACCTCTCCATACAGCGTCCGCTGGCCGTCTTCGACGACTTCTACCAACACCTCGCGGTAACACAGGCCGATACAACCCGTCTCTTTCAGGCTGACCTCGTCCTTGTCCGCATCCAGCAACTCCTCGAAACGCTGAAACACGGCCAGTCCACCCGCGGCGATGCCGCACGACCCCAGCCCTACCAGGACTTCACGCATGAGATCCTCCTGCTGAATCCACGTTGCCGCATCTCAGGCAGCCTGGGAACTTTTTTCCTGACGGCGATACTTGCGCAGAACGGTCCTCAGTTTCTGCGGTGTCAGCCGGCCGTAGACCCGATCGTCAATCATCACCACAGGACCGAGACTGCAGCACCCCAGGCAAGCGACCTCCATGTAGGTGAACAGTTCGTCCGAAGTGGTCTCGTCCGGGATGACTCCCAGTTCCTCCTCGACGGTCTGGGCGATGAAGTCCGCTCCCATCACGTGGCAGGCCGTCCCCTGGCACACCCGGACGATGTGCCTGCCCAGCGGGGTCAGGCGGAACTGCTTATAGAAAGTAACCACCCCGTAGATCTCGGCGACGCCGGTGCCGGTTGCCTCGGCGATCTGCTCGATGGACTTCTTGGTGATATAACCGTAAGAGGCCTGGACCGCCTGCAGAAGCGGAATCAACATTCCCTGTTCGGCATGACGTCTCCAGAGCATCACTCCGAAGGCGTCAACACTTGTCTTCTTCTTTACGCTTGGCGATGCATCATCCAGTATTTCGACGACCTGCAGGGTAACGACCCGCAGCACGCCCGGCTGGGCCTGCAGACGGGTGATGGATTGCTTGATCTCCTCGATGCTTCCTCCCTGCATCAGAAGCACGGCCATGACGCCCTCGGCACTCATCTCGCAGGAAACCGTGTTCTCGTTGAAATAGGACATGGCATACAATGAATCCAGCCGCGAACTGTCGATCTCTACGAGAACATAGGCCTGCTCGTACTTCTTGATGAAGGAATCGAGGTCCAGTTCCAGGCCGGCATTCTCCGCATGGTGGACTTCATACTCGTCAATCTCATCGAGCGCCTGCAGGCTGCGCTCGATCGCCTGATCGACCGCGCTACGGTCTGGCCCCTGGAAAACGGCCAGCATGTCCCAATCGCCGATAACGGCGTCGCAAAGGCGCACCCCGTCTGTGTTACGCATCCGCTCGAAACACGGCAACAGATCAGCGTCCGGCTTTCCCCTGATTAGTACACAGGCACGCCCGGCTCCGCCTGCATCGATCTTATCGCTCATCAGAACACCTCCTCGGAAAAACCGCCCGCAGGTATGCCATTTTTCGGAGAAAATGTCAGCAATTTTAACGGCGGTATAAAAAGCCTCTTATTGATTCCACCAGTTGGGGATGCATCCGTCCCAATCGACGCTTTCGTAACTGGTGCCGAGAGTGTCCGCCGAAATGTCGATGTCGTGTGAGCGGGTGCCGATGCCGTAGGCTTGGGTCCATTTTTGCCCGCACGAGGCCGTCATGAAGACGGCCGGGTTGGCGACCGGGTTGTCGTAGACCTGCATGTCGTGAACGTCATCGAGCAGCACGCCCTGCTGGGCGTTTTGGACGTCGTTGTCGTGGACCGCGCCGCCGAAGACGTCGGTGATGTACCAGGCGTCCGAACCCAGGTAGAGCCCGAAGCCGCAGCGCCGTTGTAAGCCGCAGTCGATCGAGTTGGCGCTGGTGTCGCTGCCGCTGAAGTCACCGCTGGTACCGTTGCCGCCATTGCCGTCCGGCCAGGCGTGCAACATTAAGGCGGCGAACGACCCGCCGGCGAAGGTGTCCGTGTGCCAGAGCAGGTTGTTCTGGATGACGCAGTTTTTACAACCACCGAAGATCAGATCGACGTCTGTATTGTCGATAATCTCGTTTTCGGTGAAGCTGGAGTTCGCAGCGTCGTGTACGGTAATGCCGTCTGACCACATGCCCTCGTGATCGTGAACCCCGTTGTAGGCCACCGTGTTGCGAAAGATAGTGACGTTGTCGCGTGCGCCCGTCACCTCGCAGCCCGTGCCGCACAGGGCGTTCTTGGTGACGCTGTTCGAAAGCGTGCAGTTGTCGCAGACCATGCGCAGGTTGTAGCCGTAAGAGTTGCTGTAGGCAGCACACTGCTGACCCGAGGTTGTGCCCGCCCGCGCGGTCTTGTTGCCGTCGAGCACGATGTGATCCACCAGGCTGCCGTCCTGCAGCACCTGCAATATGCCCAGCGTGTCGCCGAATACCGGCGAGGCCCTCAGCACGGCGCAGTCGTGACCGTCGAGAGCGCACTTGGGCTGGTTGGCGTCGCGGCCCTCGCTGCGCACAGTGATCGGACGGGCGTTGATCTGCAACTGGTGATCGATGCGGTAGACCCCGACAGGAATCTCCATGATCTCTCCCGTGGGTGTAGCGTCGATGCAGCCCTGAATGACGGCCGAGGCGTCCGAGTCGACTCCTGCAAGAGGCCGGGCCACCTCGCAGACGGTGATGTTAGAAGATCCCACCGTGACTATCACGTTTTGCGAAAAGTCTCCGAACCACTCGACGCCCTCCTCTAGCATGCGCCACTGGAAGTCGTATGTCCCGGCCGCCGCCGGGGCGTTGACCTGAAACTCGAAAGTCTTTGTTTCACCGTTGGCGATCGACTCGCCGGCCTCGAGCTGTACGCGATTGCTGCCCCAGGTGCTGTTGTCCCTGGGATTCTCGGCGCCCAGCTTGTAGCCGGCAGCGCTTTTCCAGGCTAAGTAGCCGCTGTTGCGGAAGGTGACAGACACGTCGACCACGGCACCTGGGCTCATCGCAGCCGGCACTGTCTGCGAGACGAACACGGCGCTGTTGGCCACATCGTCGACGCACTTGGCAACAACGCACACCTGCCCGGCGACGCATTCGCCGCAAGAGCCCCCCATTCCGTCCGAGCCGCACTCTTTGCCGGTGCAATCGACGACTTCCTCTTCGCATATTCCGGCAGATTCATCGCATGACCATGGATACGTGCAAACGCCGCAAGTGTTGCCGCAACCGTCCGGACCGCACTGCTTGCCGGCGCAGTCCGGGATGCACCCAATACAACCGGAAGATGTGCAGGTCTGGCCCGGCTGGCAAGAGCCACCCGCGGCCTGGCAGACGCAAGATCCCTGCGAGCAGGCATCCGTCAATGTCCCGGCCGTGCAGTCGACGCACTGCCCTCCCCCGCTGCCGCAGGTTGTGTCCATCGAATCGAGGCAAATATCGCCGCTGCAACAGCCGGTCGGGCAGCTCGCGGCGTCGCAACCGGGCGCCGCGTGGCCGCCGCCGCAAGCGGAAATAGTCACTGCGAATACACTTGCAAGACAACAAGACCGGATCCGTCTCATGGCGACGCTCATCCTGGACACCTCCACTATCGAGTCATTCAGCGGGCGTGCAGCATCTCATCCCAGGTTGTGTCGGCCGCCCAGCGCAGGTTGGCCGACGAATATTCTGGATCGGCGCCGTTTTTGCATTTGAAGTAGATCGATATTCCCGTTGAGTCCGGGTGGTCGCTGGCGTGGCGCTCGTAGAGCACGACTTGCCCGGTGGCGGTCATCACGGCGTCGTAGGCGGCGGCGTTGGCGGGATCCCTGGTCTTGGCGACCGTGGCCAACTGGATCAGGTCGGCCAGGTAGGGATTGATGCCCCACAGGATGCCGAACCATTCGAGACTGTTGTCGTTGCATAGCTGGCGGAAGGCCGTGTCCGTCCAACCGTCGAGGGCCGCTGCCATCGAGTCGCAGGCCATAACCAGCGCGTTCATCTTGCCGAGATCGTAAGACGCCAGCGTCATGTCGGTGTAGGGCAGCGAATCCATGAAGGTGTCCACCGCCAGTTGGCCGAAGCGCTGCGGGTTGGGGCTGGCCTCGACCTTGAACTGGGCCAGAAGATCCAGGTAGTCCCAGCCTTGGCCGGGCTCCATCTCCTCGGAGCCGACCATAACCTGGGCGTCGTTGCGCAACTCGTAGGCAATTTCGACCATGCCCTCGTTGCAGGCATCGAAGCCGATCAGCGAAAGCCCCTGTCCGGCGACGGCCGTCCCGACCTCCTGGGTGTAGAGCCAGTCGCCGCTGGTTTCGTCGTCGCAGACCATCTTGGGAACGAACCCGGGATCGTCGATCATGCCGGTACTGCGCCAGCCATCTCCGTGATCCCAGAGGATCGTATAGTAGCTGCCCCCGCCGACCGTGTCCTTGACGTCCATGATGAAGTTCGAAAGCGTGGCCGGATCTCCCATGTTGAGCTCGTCGCTGCTTCCCCCGGCGCTGATGCCCAGGTGCATACCGTCGAGTTCGGTGCTTGCGCCGTTATGGATTTCATACAGTCGGGTGTCGCTCCAGGCGCCCGACTGGTCGCGGTCGATCAGCAGGAAAACACGCAGCCATCCGGCATCGTCTACGTTGGCCGATTCCATCTCTTGCCAGTCGTCGAGGCCGAAAGGATCGAGATTGTTGTCGGCCGACATGTAGACCAGCACCGTCACCGGCCCGCCGCAGATGTCCGGGCCCGACAAACACATCCCGCCCGAGCAGGTGTCGGGCGAGGTACAGGCATCGCCGTCGTCGCAGGCAGCCGTGTTGTCGACGTACAGGCAACCCTGGTTGACGTCGCACGACTCGTCGGTGCACACGTTTCCGTCGTCGCACGAGACCGGCGCATGGGCACAGCCGCTGAGCGCATCGCAACTGTCTGTCGTACAGGCGTCCGAGTCGTCACACGAGATCGGCGCATGTGTGCAACCCATCAGGGAGTCGCAACCGTCGACCGTGCAAACATCCGAGTCGTCACAAGAGACAGGCGCATGCGCACAACCACTGACCACGTTGCAGGTGTCGGCCGTACAAGCATCGGAGTCGTCGCACGAGATCGCACTGTAAGTGCAGCCACTGGCCGGGTTACAAGAATCTGCGGTGCAAATATTTGAGTCGTCGCATGAGACGGGCGCATAAGCGCAGCCGGTGACTGAGTTGCAACTGTCGGCCGTGCAGGCGTCAGAGTCGTCGCAAGAGACAGGCGCGTGCGTGCAACCCGTAACGGCTTCGCAACCGTCGGAGGTGCAGGCGTCCGAGTCGTCACAAGAGATCGGCGCGTGCGTGCAACCCGTTACGGCATCGCAACCGTCGGTCGTGCAGGCATCCGAGTCGTCACATGAGGTAGGCGCATAAGTACAGCCAGTTGCAGCATTGCAACTGTCTGTCGTGCAGGCGTCCGAGTCATCGCAGGAGACAGGCGCATAAGTACAGCCCGTCGCCGCATCGCAACTGTCGGACGTGCAGGCGTCCGAGTCGTCGCAGGGGACAGGCGCATAAGCGCAGCCCGTCGCAGCATCGCAACTGTCTGTCGTGCAGGCGTCCGAGTCATCGCATGAGACAGGCGCATAAGCACAGCCCGTCGCAGCATCGCAACTGTCTGCCGTACAAGCATCGGAGTCATCGCAAGAAATCGCATCGTGGCTGCAGCCCGTGGCCGCGTCGCAGGCATCTGTCGTGCATGCGTCGGAGTCGTCGCACGAGATCGGCGCGTTGCTGCAGCCGGTAGCCGCGTCGCAGGCGTCGGTCGTGCAGGCGTCGCTGTCATCGCACGAGATCGCATCGTGCATGCAGCCGGTCGTCGCGTCGCAGCTGTCTGTCGTACAGGCGTCCGAGTTGTCGCACGAGATTGCCTCATGCGTACAACCCGTGACCGCGTCGCAGGCGTCGGCCGTGCAGGCATCCTTGTCGTCGCAGTTGAGTTGCACGCCCGTGCATTCGCCCGCGGAACAGGCGTCGTCCGAGGTACAGGCGTTTCCGTCGTCACATGCCGTTCCATCGGGCATATCGATCGGGCCGCACAGTCCGCTGGCAGGATCGCAGTTGCTGTGCCGGCAGGCCGTATCGGAGGACGGATCACACTCGACGATGCTTTCGGGGTCGATGGCGCAATAACCTGCCGAACAGTGCAACACTCCGTTGCACAGATCGCCGTCTTCGTAAGGCGAGCAATCGGCGTCTTGCTGGCACTGGCAGGTGTTTTGCCCTCCCTTGCAGGCTCCGTTTTCGCAAGCGTCCGGTTCGGTGCACGGATTGCCGTCGTCGCAGGCCGCCGTGTTCTGCTCGAAGACGCAACCGGCTTGCGTATCGCAACCGTCGTCGGTGCAGGGATTGCCGTCGTCGCAGGCGATCGGCTGACCCGAACAGACGCCCTCCAGACACTGGTCACTCTGGGTACAGGCACTTCCGTCGTCGCAGCTTGCGCCGCTGGCCGACTCAAAGGCGCAGGCGCCGTCCCGGCAAAGATCGACGCTGCAGGGGTTGTCGTCGTCACAGTCGGCATCCTGCAGGCAAGCGGAGCTTCCCTTATCCGACGAGCAAGCCATCGCCGCCAAGGCAACAACAACCGGAAAAACCAATATTATCCTTTTCATATTCACACTCACCTTCTTTATTTCGCCATATTACCACATCTTGCGGGTCGGTGCGACCAGGCTAAAAGCATCGACGCCCAGCGTCATTTTTTGCACTTGACCCGAAGGCATGTATCAGCGGTATGATCCCAACCGAGGAGGGGGCATGATGGTATATCGAAGCCTTCTGGATGCTTTCGAATCGCTCGAGAAATCTGAACCGGGCAAAGCAATCGGCAACGGAGATCCGGGTCGCCGCCGCGAGGTGCACAGAGAGATCGAGCAGGTGCTCTTTCAACGCCGGGCATCCGGGGGCGCCGAGCGCCGCGAACACCTGCGCGTACCCGTCTCGTTGAGCGCCCGCTACTGGACAAGCAGCGAACTCAGGGATCGTTACGTCCCTACCATGGGAGAAGGCGGCCTGTTCATCGCCACGGACGAGCCCTTGGCTGTCGGTTCGTCGATCGATCTGCAGATTCGCCTGGTCGAGCGCGGATTGTCTCTCGACCTTCGTGGGCGGGTAGCCTGGGCCGGCACCGGCGCCGATTCGGGCCGGCGCGGCATGGGCGTCGAGTTCGTCGAGCTGACTTACGATCAGAAGGCTACAATCTATGAACTAGTCAACGACAGCCTGCGGGCACACTTGCTCGAGCGCAGGCAATACACGCGTCTCGACAGCCGTCTGCCCGCCACCTTTATCTACGACGAGGGCTCCTTCGAGCTTCCCACGACCGACCTGGGCCCCGGAGGGCTCTACGTTGAGACGGACCACCTCATTCAGAAAGGCGAGCGCGTCAAGATCGTTCTCGAAATCCCGGGCGAAGCGACCCCGCTGCGCAGCGTGGCTCGCGTCGTTCGTGTCAACGATCGCCACCTGCCGGACATGCCTCCGGGCATCGGTTTGCGTTTCTTGATGACTAACTCGGCGGGCAAGCAGGCCATTCTCGATCACATGCTGCGGCGGGTAGCCAACACAGAACCCGCGCGGTCCTCTGCTTCAGGCGGGCTGCGCATGCGCCGCAGCGCGCGCCTCAAGCGGCGTGTCAAGGTCTCGTATAACGACGGCAACAACGACAGTGCCAGCTTCACCAGGGATATCTCCAGCCGGGGAGTTTTCGTTCACGCCTACGAACCGCCGTCTCCCGGCACCAAGCTAGGCCTCGAGATAGAACACCCCGTAAGCAGACAGGTATTGAAACTGCGAGGCCGGGTTGTGCGCACGGTGCCCTGCCCTGCAGGCAAACTGTCGCTTTCGGCCGGGGCGGCGGTGCTCTTTGACGAATGCAGCCAGCGGCAGAGATCTATGCTCAGACGGTTCCTCAAGGAGTTCATCCTCATGGAGGGCAACTCCAGCCCTCCCCCGGCGTGACGCTGCTGGTATCCCCTGAACTCCCACCCCATTAAATAGAAGTACCTCATTGTTTCCCGTTTACCGGGATGTTAAGGTTGTTGTTGAGAGACAAAACCTTCACCAATGAGGTGATCCAAGCATGCCACAAACT